>PPCM01000110.1_pt1 | contig 130332 bp, 120 predicted proteins | sample 1555541 | NCBI WGS metagenome assembly PPCM01 (sample SAMN05284479, study PRJNA326546) | Marine sediment metagenome, whole genome shotgun sequencing project. | isolation source: marine sediment | place: Germany: Wadden Sea | collected 2012-09-05
GAAGAAAACAGTGAAACTATTGATGAAGCGATTCACCAGCTTACCGAATATCTCGATTACAAAAGGAAAATATTTAATCTCCCTTTAGCATTTGCAGGTACCGATTTTCAAAAAAAAGTTTGGCAGTCTCTTGTAAAAATTCCCTTTGGTAAAATAGTAAGTTATCAGCAATTAGCTGAAAATATCGGTAATAAAAAAGCAGTACGGGCGGTAGCCGGGGCTAATGGGGCAAATGCAATTTCTATCGTTGTTCCTTGTCACCGGGTTATCGGTAGTAATGGTAAACTCACAGGCTACGCAGGTGGTTTGCAGGCCAAGAAAAAGCTATTGAGTCTTGAACAAAACCTTTTCGCATAAACTCCTCTAATGAAAACAACAGCTATGAAACAAGATACGGCACTTGATTATCGTAAGCGTGTGTGTCAGGCCATGAACTACATTAGTCAGAATCTCGATAAAGAGTTATCTCTAGAAGAGGTTGCTGATGCAGCTGCTTTCTCGATGTTTCATTTTCACAGGATTTTTAAGGCAGTAGCCGGTGAGACAGTTGCTGGTTTTGTCAGGCGTCTGCGCCTTGAAAAAGGAGCTAATAATTTGCTCGCTAATAGCACACTTGATATTACGACTATTGCCTTAGAGACTGGGTTTTCAAGTTCTCAGAACTTTGCCAAAGCTTTTAAACAAAAATATGGAATGTCCCCAACTGAATTTCGTAAGAGCAAGGGTGGAAACAAAGTGCGCAATCTAGAAAACGCACTATCACTAAAATCATCGTATGATCCTGACAGTGTTACAAAAAAACAATCCATGGCTGAAAGGAGGAAACGTATGCAAGTAGAAATAAAAGAAATGAGTGACTTTTATGTCGCCTATGTAAGAAAGCAGGGGCCGTATGGTCCTGAGACATGTGGACAAGCTTTTGATGAGCTTTGTAAGTGGGCAGGGCCAAAAGGTTTTTTAAATTCAGGAACAGTGCTTGGTGTATACTGGGACAACCCTGAGGTAACACCTGCTGAAAAGTGCAGAACAGATGCTTGTGTTACTGTACCTGATGGAACAACAGTAGATGGACAGGTTGCAACTCAGACAATTACAAGTGGTAAATATGCTGTATGTCACTTTGAAATTACATGCGAGGGATTTTTTAAAGCATGGGAAGATGCCTTTGCCTGGCTCATAGATAGTGGTCATGAGTGTGATGACAAACCATGTTATGAGTTGTATCACAACAATGGAGAAGAGCATCCAGAAGGCAAGTGGATTGTTGATATTTGCATTCCATTAAAATAATTACAAGTTGCCATTATTTAATAAACAGTTGAGCCATGAACACCGTGTGCCAACTGTTTATTAATAGAATTTTTCCCATAAAATATGTAATCCAATCCCCCAAAGTACAAGAGCACCGAGTATTTCCGCATAAAGACTTACTTTTTCAAACTGAGCAATTTTTCTGCCCATATGCATGCCAAAAATTGTAAAAGCACATGCCACAACTCCAATAATTAGTGCTGGCTGGAGAATAGAAACATCGAGCATAGAAAGGCTAAGGCCGACAGCTAGTGCATCAATTGAGGTAGCAACAGATAGAGCTACAAGGGTTATGCCTTTTGTCGCATCCTTTGGCTGTTCATCTTCATCCTTTTCAGATAAAGCTTCTCTTAACATATTCGCGCCCACTAGGGCGAGCAGGCCAAAAGCAATCCAGTGGGCATAGCTCTCTGTAAACTGCCTGATTGCAGAGCCAAAACTCCAACCTAAAATTGGCATCAGTGCCTGAAATAAACCAAAGTGGTAGGAAAGTCTAAATGTTTGCCGGATACTAATCTTCTTTAGCTGAATACCAACACCGATGGATACTGCAAAAGCATCCATCGCGAGGGCGACAGCAAGACCGACTATGTAAGTGGTTGACATGATGAGTAAAAAATTAAGGGTGCAGAGCTATGTAAGCATGCCTGGAATTGTTATCTTAGAGCTGCATTGATTTTTTGCAATGCGCTGTTTCCAGGACATAAATCCTGTTCTGTTAGAGTGTTTAGCGGTTCTTGGCTTGTGTTGAGAATGTCATGGGTCTCTTGTGCATCCTGATCAATATAAATCACTCCAGTGAGAATTCTTTGACGGGAGCGCTCTTTTTCCAAATTATCTAGAGCGGTGCGACGATTTGTAACGTCAATGTCACTTTTGTTTTTATGTAATAAAATCTGGCTGCCATCGTGCATTGTAACGGTTTGGCTTGAGCCTTCTTTGTAGTCTGTAAGTATCTCCTTTTGGAATGGCACAAAATCCACGGTGCCGGTAGCTTCACTATGCTCTCTGACGTGGTCAAAACTCTTCGTTGAGCTGGGGCTGTTGTTAAAAGTTACACAAGGAGAAATTACATCCACAAATGACAGTCCATTGTGACTTATTGCCGCTTTAAGCATTGGCACCAGTTGCTCCTTGTCACCTGCAAAGCCGCGAGCGACAAAACTTGCTCCAAGAGAAATGGCGAGTTCGCAAAGGTCAATAGACTCGTATGGACTTGGTGTACCTTTACGGCTTGCTGAACCACGATCCGTTGTTGCTGAATCCTGTCCTTTGGTGAGGCCGTAACAGCCATTGTTCATGACAATATAATTGAGATTCAGATTTCTCCGCAGCACGTGGGAAAACTGACCCATGCCGATAGATGCAGTGTCACCATCGCCAGAAACACCGATATAAAGCAACTCTCTATTGGCCATATTTGCTCCGGTTGCAATTGAAGGCATGCGACCATGAACAGAGTTAAAGCCGTGACTTTTACTTAAAAAATAGGTGGGAGTTTTACTTGAGCAACCAATACCACTTACTTTGACGACACGATGTGGTTCTACAGTCAGTTCGAAGCAAGCTTGAATTATTCCTGCTGTAATAGAGTCGTGACCGCATCCAGCGCAAAGTGTTGAGGCAACACCTTCATAATCCTTTTTGGTATATCCACCCTTGTTGACAGGTTCATTCGGATGGCGAAATGATGGACGTGTAAAACTCATTATTGTCCTCCTGCCTTGTTCAGGCTTTGTTCAATTTTCTCAACAATGGTATCTGCGGTGATCGGCATGCCGTCATAATTGAGTACTGAGTAAAGTTTGTCTAGCGGCACGTTACAGTCATCTATGAGCAGAGTTCTCATCTGAGCATCTCGATTTTGTTCGATTATGAAAACCTTATCATGTTGATCTAAAAATGTTTGTATCTCATCGTGAAATGGAAAAGCTTTAATTCGAAGACTATTGAGTGTGATTCCCTTCTCATTTAGTATGTCAAGAGCCTCTCCACAGGCATGAGATGATGTGCCAAAGTGGATTATAGCAAACCTTTTTTCTTGGTCAGTTGTAATAATCTCTGGAGCTGGTACAAGTTTACGGGCCGTTTCCCATTTTATCAGGAGTCTTTCCATTCCTTCCTGATAAATGCCACCGTCTTCTGTGTAGCCTGAATAGACATTATGAGAAGTTCCTCTTGTGAAGTAGGCGCCCTTGTTTGGGTGGGTTCCAGGGTAAGTGCGGTAGCAAATCCCGTCACCATCAACATCGAGATATCTGCCCCACTTCTGTTTTTTAGCATCAAGCTCTTCTTTGTTCAGTACTTTTCCTCTGTCATACTTGCGTTCATCGTCCCATTCCAGTGGCTCGGAAAGGTGATCGTTCATACCAAGGTCGAGGTCACTGAGCATGATAACGGGAGTTTGCAGCCTGTCAGCCAGATCGAATGCATCGGCAGTGAGATCAAAACAATCTTTAGGGTCACTAGGGAAAAGTAATACATGCTTTGTGTCACCATGAGACGCATAGGCTGCAGAGAGTATGTCTGATTGCTGGGTGCGGGTCGGCATACCTGTACTTGGGCCTGCGCGCTGCACATCAATGAGTACTGCTGGGATTTCTGCAAAATAGGCAAGTCCTAGAAACTCACTCATAAGTGAAACACCTGGACCAGAGGTAGCGGTGAAGGCTCTTGAGCCATTCCAGTTTGCTCCGATGACAATACCCATTGCAGCAAGTTCGTCTTCGGCTTGAATTATAGCAACCTTTCTTGTGCCCTCATCATCAGTTCTAAAGACTTTGCAGTATTTCTCAAATGCTTCGATTACTGATGTTGAAGGTGTGATTGGGTACCAGCCTGTGACTGTTGCACCAGCAAAAACGGCTCCTAGGCCTATGGCACTGTTGCCGTCGATGAGGATTTTGTTTTCAGTGATGCCTTTGCATCTTTTTAAAGATAATAGACAAAGGTCTTCGAAGTGTTCTTTTGCATAGTTGAAGCCCATTTCAAGAGCTTCAATGTTTGGTTCGGCAAGTTTGGGTTTTTTGGCAAACTGTTTCTGGATAGAACCTGTTAAAACTTCGAGTTCCAAATCAAGTAGGTAGGAAAGAGCACCAACATAAATAATATTTTTTAACAACTGTCTCAAGCGTGGGACAGTGAAAGCATCATTGGTCATTTCCGTGAGTGGAATAGGAATTTTGGTGATATCCTTTCTTGCAAAATTCTCTGGTAATGGCCTTGTTGAATCATAAAGGAAGTATCCACCTGGTGCTAAGCTGTCATAATCCTTTTTCAGGGTTTGCCCGTTTACTGCGACGATGAAATCTATGGAGTCTCGTCTGCCGAGATAGCCTTTTTCATTTATGCGGACTTCGTACCAAGTTGGTAGTCCCTGAATATTTGATGGGAAGATGTTTTTTGGGCTAACGGGGATTCCCATCCTGAAAACTGCCCGTGCAAAGAGGTTGTTGGCGCTGGCAGAACCAGAGCCGTTCACATTGGCAAAACGTATTACGAAGTCATTTGTTTTTGATATTCTTTCCATCTTTATTCATCCCCCGCCTGAGGACTTCTATGTATGAACTTTACCATCTCCCAAGATGCTGTTGGACATCTGTCTGCGCACAAGCCACAGTGCAAACAGACATTCTCATCTTTGACCATAATTCGTCCAGTATTGACTGGTTCAGAAACATAAAGAGACTGAGTGGGAACATCTGCAGGGATGGCAAGTGATGCACGGAGCTCAGGTTCATCAGCGTTTTCAATAAAATTAATACAGGAAACCGGGCAGGCATCAACGCAACCATCACATTCTATACAGGTGGAGGGTTCAAACATTGTTTGAACATCGCAGTTCAGGCAACGACCAGCTTCACCATCACCTGCATCCTTGTCAAAACCAAGCTCAACCTCAATGAGTCTATCTTTTAAGGCGCGCACTGGTTCAACCGTAGGAACAACGTGTCTGATGGAATCTGAAACAGAGTTGTCGTAAACCCAGTCGTATAAGCCCATCTTTTGAGAGTAGAGATTGATTTTAGGCTCTGGTCTTTTGTTCAGATCTTTACCGCGACAGAAGAGATCGATGGATATTGCAGCCTGGTGGCCATGGGCCACGGCGGTAATAACGTTTTTAGGGCCAAAGGCAGCATCGCCGCCGAAAAAAAGTTTTGGAATACTCGACTGTAGTGTTGCTTTGTCAACCTCAGGCAGTCCCCACTTGTTTCGCTTGAGTTCAAGGTCATGTTCAATCCAAGGAAAGGCGTTCTGCTGTCCTACTGCAAGCAGTACATCGTCACACTCTATAAAGACTGGTGCTTCGCCAGTAGAGACGAGACTTCTCTTGCCAACCGAATCATACTTGGCTTCAACCTTATCAAAGAGCATTCCCTTAAGTTTGCCATCTTCCACTACAAATTCCAGTGGGGTGTGGTTGTCAATAATGTCTACGCCTTCTTCAACTGCATCTTCTATCTCCCAGGATGATGCCTTCATGTCGGCACGAGGACTACGAACAACAACTTTGATATCTTCACCGCCAAGTCTACGAGCGGTTCGGCAGCAATCCATGGCAGTATTGCCTCCCCCCAGCACAAGTACTTTCTTGCCGATAGATTCTATGTGCCGATAGAGTACTGCAGCAAGCCAGTCGATGCCGATAGAGATGTTTTTCTTTCCAGCACGTCTGCCCTTGAGTACTAGATCACGCCCTCGCGGTGCTCCTGTGCCAACAAAAACAGCATCGAAATCCTGCTCAAGCATAAGTTTGAGGCTGTTTACATATTGACCAAGATGGGTGACAACCCCCATATCGAGGATTAGGTTGATCTCTTCATCAAGTACCTTTTCAGGCAAACGAAAAGATGGAACTTGAGTTCTTACAAATCCCCCAGCTTTAATCTGATCATCAAAGAGGTGGACTTCATAGCCAAGTGGCATTAAATCTCGGGCTACAGTAAGAGAAGCAGGGCCACCACCTATGAGAGCTACCTTTTTGCCATTTTTCTCTTTTGGTATCTCAGGTAATACCGCTTTGATGTCGGTCTTTTGATCGGCTGCAAGACGTTTTAATCGACAGATCGCAACTGGCTCATTTTCAAGACGCCCACGTCTGCAGGCAGGCTCACATGGACGGTCACATATTCTACCGAGAATACCTGGGAAGACATTTGAAATCCAGTTGACCTCATAGGCTTCATCGTATTTTTTCTCTGCTATTAAACGAATATATTCCGGAACAGGTGTGTGTGCTGGACAGGCATATTGGCAGTCAATTACTTTGTGAAAATAATCTGAGTCGTTTTTTTCTATTGGCTTCAATGCAGCAACCTCTTTTTACTATTTTTGTGAGTTCTATTTTAACTGTACAATAATAATTTCAAAAAGCACAAATAATTGAATGTTACTTAAAAATTCTAACTAATTAGAGTTGTATTAAATTGTTATAATAAAATAAAGGAATATTTCTCACTATTAAAGAGGTTAAAATATTGGGAAATTTCAGCTGATGACCTGTTTAATATAATGTTTACCTTTGTAAGTGTTTGTAAACATATATAATGTTTGTTGTTTAAGTGCTATTAGGGTGGTGCCAGGATACAAACTAGTTCCGAGTCGTGTTTGTTGTTGTTCATCAAATACTTTTTGCGGAGGGAGTTTTGTCTGAAATGAAGCGGCATCACTGATATCTATCTTGATTGAACGTTCCGGGATATCAATAAGAATAGTGTCATCATTCTTGATCAAACCAATTGCTCCACCAGCAGCTGCTTCTGGAGAAACATGACCAATTGATAGACCGGAAGTACCTCCTGAAAAGCGACCATCAGTAATGAGAGCACATTCTTTTCCAAGGTGAATAGATTTAATATAGGAAGTTGGGTAAAGCATTTCCTGCATACCTGGCCCTCCGCGGGGGCCTTCGTATCGTATAATTACTATGTCACCTGCGACAATTTTGCCACCGAGGATTGCATCGCAAGCATCTTCTTGGGAACTATATACTCTTGCTCTACCTTTAAAATTGAAAATTGACTCATCAACACCCGCTGTCTTAACAATACAACCATTCTCAGCTAAGTTGCCAAAAAGTATAGCAAGGCCACCTTCGGTAGAGTAACTACTGGATGTTTCTCGAATACAGCCATCTTTGCGGTCAATATCAAGGGATTTGTAAACAGATTTCTGTGAACCCATTACCAGGTTTCGAACTCCAGCAGGAGCACTGAAGTAGAGAGCTTTTGCTTCTTCGCTTGCAGTTGATCTTGCAATGTCATATTGATCAAGGGTCGCCTTGAGGGTTTGGCTGTCAACTCTGCTTACACTGGTGTCGATGAGGCCACCACGGTCGAGTTCGCCTAAAATCCCCATAATACCGCCCGCTCTATTGACATCTTCAATATGATATTTTTGGGTATTGGGCGCAACTTTACACAGGCACGGAACCTTACGTGAAAGTTTGTCAATGTCCTGCATGGTAAAGTCAACACCAGCTTCATGGGCAATTGCCAGTAAGTGGAGTACTGTATTGGTGGAGCCACCCATTGCAATGTCAAGTGCCATGGAGTTCATGAATGCTTTTTTTGAAGCAATTGAGCGAGGCAAAACAGATGCATCTTCATCGTTGTACCAAGCCTCTGCCATAGTAACAATTCTTTTGGCTGCTTTCTTAAACAGTTCAACCCTGTTTGTATGGGTGGCTACAACTGTGCCGTTGCCTGGCAGCGCCAAGCCAAGTGCTTCGTTGAGGCAGTTCATAGAGTTTGCGGTAAACATGCCGGAGCATGAACCACAGGTAGGGCATGCCCGCTCTTCTACGCGCTGAACAGCTTCGTCGCTTACTTCTGGGTCGGCAGCTTGGATCATTGCATCGATGAGATCGAGTTTTTTATCTCCATCACGCCCGGCCTCCATTGGTCCACCAGAAACAAAGATCGTAGGGATATTAAGGCGCATAGCTGCCATCAACATACCTGGGGTGATTTTGTCGCAGTTGCTGATACAGATCATTGCGTCAACGGTATGTGCATTACACATATATTCAACGCTGTCAGCAATCAGCTCACGGGAAGGGAGAGAATAGAGCATTCCTGAATGGCCCATGGCGATGCCATCATCAATTGCGATGGTGTTCATCTCAGCTGCAAAACAACCAGCTTCTTCAATGAGCCCTTTTACCTGCTGGCCTATTTCATGGAGATGTACATGGCCCGGTACAAATTGAGTAAATGAATTGATGATACCGATAACAGGTTTGCCAAAATGTTCTTCTTTCATGCCATTTGCTCGCCAGAGACTGCGAGCACCTGCCATACGTCTACCCTGTGTGGTTGTTGCGCTTCGTAATGGGATTGCCATGTTTTACCTTCTTTGTCTAATTTTCTTTTGCATTAACTTGAGTTTATTAAAGAAATGCCTAGCAAATTTGTGAAATTCAGTACAATATACTATGAAATGGGTCGTTATTGCACACACTTTAACTGAGTTGCGTGATGGTTGGGTGGTGTGAGCAAAACATAAACTGCTGGGTGAGAGAGTATGAAAAAAACAGAAATAGATTACTGGATTACCGCAATGCTTGAGGCGTATGGTAATGTCTCTGATCTAAATATCACGGTAGGTAAAACTTTACAGGTCGAATCCTCCGGACAGCTTAAGCCTGTAACGGTTTCTCCACCGGTACAGGAGTTGACTCCTTATCAGACTGAAGTTTTTGCTCTGAATTTGATTGGTAATAACCGTAGATTACTGAAAGATCTTGTGCAGACTGGATCTTGTGATCTTTCTTATTCTTTGGGTGGTATGGCTCGTTTCAGGGTAAATATTTTTACTCAAAAGGGATATTTTACAACGATTCTCAGAAAGCTTGAAACTGAGGTGCCATCTATTGAAGGAATGGACTTTCCAGAGAGCTTTGGAATGATGGCGGGAGAATTGAATGGACTGGTGCTTTTTACAGGTGCAACGGGTACTGGTAAAACCACTTCGCTTGCAGCCTTACTTGATAGAATAAATAGAGAACGTCCAGTGCATGTTGTAACTCTTGAGGACCCAGTTGAGTACGTGCATCAACAGAAGGTTGCAACATTTAATCAGCGTGAACTGGGTAACGATTTTGACACTTTTGCAAATGGTATGCGTGCTGCCTTGCGTCAGGCACCTAAGGTTATTCTTGTCGGTGAGATGCGTGACCGTGAGACTATGGAAATCGGTTTAACTGCCGCTGAAACTGGTCACTTAGTGCTTGCTACCCTGCATACCATTGATGCCGGTCAGGCTATGAACCGTATTCTTGGTATGTTTGAGCAAGAGGAGCAACCACAGATTCGTCATCGTTTAGTGGATACAATACGTTGGGTGGCTGGTCAGAGACTTTTGCCTCGTGTTGGTGGTGGCCGTGTTGCTGCTATTGAAGTTATGAGGACTAGTTTACGTATCAAGGATCTGATTTTAAATGGTGAGCAGGAAGAAAGAACATACTATAATGTCATTAAAGAAGGCTCTGCTCTTCATATGCGCACCTTTGATCAGCATATCCTTGAGCTTTTCAGTGATGGTGTCATCGCCGAAGAAACAGCGTTTAGGTATTGTTCGCAACGTAGTGAAATCGGTCGAGGGATTGATAGAATTAAATCTGCCCGGGGTGAAGCAACATCAACGCTTTCTGACCTTGCCATGGAAGGTGAAGAACAGGAAAATCCATATGGCGGTTATAGTTAATTTGATATTAAATGTTTGTTATCCAGAGTAAAAGCTGAAAAGCAGACTGTGGAGGAAAGATGGTAATACAGTGTCCCCATTGTGGAAAACAGTTAAAGGCAGGAGATAAGTTTATTCAGACTGTCAAATCTTTACCTAGTGGTGAAAAAGCTAAGGTAAAGTGTACTCAGTGTGAGAAACCGTTTGGTGTTGATAAAACGATGCTCAAGGCGGTTGGTGTCGTTGCTGGGCGAAGTGAGGTGAGGCCTCCTGAAGCACCAGATTTGGGCTGGCTTGATTCTGATCTTTTCGATGAAGAAGAAATGGTGGAAGAACTGCCCCTTGTGATGCTTTTGATTCGTGATGAAGAAAAGAGAAAGCTTGTCTCAAGAGCGTTTGAAACACTTGGTTATCGTGTAGAACTTGTAAACTCAAGTGAAGAAGCGATTGAGAAAATGCGATTCGTAGTCTATTCTGCGGTTGTTTTCCATGAGGGCTTTGAATCAGGGGATTTCAGATCAAACCCAATGCATGTCCATGTGAGTACAATGGAGATGGGACGTAGGCGGCAGATGCTTTATATTCTTTTGGGTAAAAGTTTTAAGACGATGTATGATCTTGAGGCGCTTAGTTACTCCGCAAATATAGTTGTGAATGAGAAAGAGCTTTCAAAGTTTTCAATCATCTTGCGTAAAGCTGTTATGGAATATGAGGCCCTTTTTGGACCTATTATTGAGGAGCTGCACATAGGCGGTAAGTAGTACAACTTATTCGTATAAAGTGAATAGTGAGGCCATCTCTGATTTGCAGGGGTGGCCTCATTTCATTAAAAATATTGGTAGTTTATGTTAAAAAAAATTGCGAGTTCTCTGCGGAAAAAGTTTCAGGCATTAATGCGTAGAGGTAAAGATAGGGTTGTAAAAGAAGAACCAGTTCTAACTGAAGATGTAGATGTCAATGAGGAGACGGTTGCTGAGCAACCAACGATTCAAAAGAAGAAAAAACCTAGGAAAAGAAAGCCACCTTGGACTCTAGATAATTTTCAGGTAGCAGAAGAGGAAGGAAAGGTTCGGTTTCATGATTTTTCACTACCTGTTCCGTTAATGCATGGTATTGCCGATCTTAAGTTTCAATATTGTACACCTATTCAAGGTAAGTCTCTTGGGCCAGTTCTTGATAAAAAAGACCTTATTGGTAAGGCTAATACTGGCACAGGTAAAACAGCTGTTTTTTTGATTGGCACATTTTCAAAGTTGATGGCCGATAGAAAAGGTGGTCATGGAAAACGTCATCCTCGGGCTTTGGTCCTAGCTCCTACTCGTGAACTTGTTATCCAGATTGTAGAGGATGCAAAAAAACTGGGTAAATATTCACAACTTAATGTTGCTGCGGTTTACGGTGGTGCCGATTATGAGCGCCAGATGGAGCTTTTGCAGAGACAGAAAACAGATATTGTTGTAGCAACTCCGGGCCGTTTGATTGACTTTCATAATAAAAGAGTTGTGAGTCTTGAGAATTGTACAACTCTTGTTATTGATGAAGCAGATCGCATGCTGGATATGGGATTTATTCCTGATGTTCGACGAATCGTTAGCTGGACACCTAAAAAGCGTGATCGCCAGACCCTTCTTTTCTCGGCCACAATTTCAACTGAGGTGCAAAGGCTTGCTGATCAGTGGTGTGTCGATCCCGAATATGTTGAGGCTGAATCTGATCTGGTGGCAACAGACACTGTTGATCAAAAAGTCTATCTAGTAACAGCAGAAGAAAAATATCATGTGCTATACAATCTGATTAAAGGTAATCGCGATGAGCGGATAATTATCTTCGCAAACATGAAGTCCGAAACCAAAAAACTCTCAGAAAGGTTAAAGAGAAATGGTATCGATTGTCTGTTGTTGTCTGGCGATGTTGCACAAAACAAACGCCAGTCAAGACTTGAGAGTTTTCGGAATGGTCAGGTAAAGGTACTTGTTGCAACTGATGTGGCAGGACGCGGGATTCATATTGATGGTATAAGCTATGTGGTGAATTATACGCTTCCGTACGAGCCGGAAGATTATGTGCATCGTATTGGCCGTACAGGAAGGGCTGGGGTAAAAGGGAAATCGGTGAGTTTTGCTTGTGAAGAGGGTGCTTTTTATCTTCCTGAGATTGAGGAGTATATTGGAGAAAAGCTAGAGTGTGAAATGCCAGAGGAGGAATTGGTTGTTCCAGCACCTAAAGGCACCGTACAGAAGCAAAGTTATAATAAAAAAGATGGCAAAAAGCATAATAGTTACAGTGGTAAAAAGAAGAGTAACTATCGCGGAAAAAAGCCACAATCCAAGAAGCCAACCCATAGTTAATTGGTTTTGTTTTATTAGGTAAAAAATAATTGGTGTAGACAGAAATAAGTTGTTGTCTTGCCGTTGTAAAGCTGGTATAAGATAATGTTTACTTGCAAGAAATGTTTTGGTGGTTAGTTTCCACTTTAAATAATTATCGAGTGAGGTCGTTATCCACAGTGGATAATTACCTCTTTTTCATTTCGTTTTTTGGAATTGTGATGTCTAAAAAACGGTAACTTTAAATAGTGTGGCCCCAGCGGTCGTAAAGAGCAAACCCATGACAGAAGAAATTAAAAACAGCGGACAAGAGTTAAGCTTTGCGGAACTCTTTGAAATGGAAGAAAACAACAAGGTAGTTGCAGTAGGTGATGTGGCTATTGGTACAATCATTGGAACTGTAGATGACTATTTCCTTGTTGATGTAGGCGATAAGGCAGAGAGTTACATTGCCAAATCAGAATTCCGCCTGGAAGAAGATGCCGAAGTAAACATCGGTGATACCTTTGAAGTTTTTGTGGAACGCCGCAAAGAAGAAGGCGGGCTACTTCTGTCACGTGAGAAGGCCATTGCTATTAAGGTTTGGGAAGACATCGCAAAAATTCAGGAAGAAGATGAGACCATCGAAGGCCGCATTGAAAGCCGTGTTAAAGGCGGTATGTCGGTTGATATCGGTGTTCCTGCATTCCTTCCATACTCTCAGATTGATTTGCGTCCGGTTAAAGACCTTGATGCACTGATCGGTGAGACCCTTGAGTTCAAAGTACTCAAGTTCAACAAGAAGCGTAACAACGTAGTTATTTCCCGTCGTGCAATTCTCGAAGAAGAGCGTAATGCTCTCCGTGAGAAGATGCGCTCCAAGCTTGAAGAAGGTCAGATCATCAAAGGTGCTATTACTAATATCACCGATTACGGTCTGTTTATCGATATGGGCGGCATGGACGGTCTTTGTCACATTACCGATCTTTCCTGGGGGCGCGTATCTCACCCAGCTAAGCTTTACAAGGTTGGTGAAGAACTTGAAGTTAAGGTTCTTAAGTATGACAAAGAGCACGATCGTGTATCTCTTGGTGTTAAGCAGCTACGCGATGATCCTTGGGCGACTGTTGTTGATCGTTACCCAGTTGAAGAGAAGACCTCCGGTAAGGTTGTTTCCATCACCGATTACGGTGTGTTTGTAGAGCTTGAGGAAGGAGTTGAAGGTCTTATTCACGTATCTGAAATGACCTGGTCCAAGAAGCCTCGTCACCCATCCAAGATGGTTGCAGTAGGTGATGAAGTTGAAGTTATGGTTCTCAATATCGAGACCGAGACCAAGCGTATTTCTCTTGGTATGAAGCAGCTTCAGCCTAATCCATGGGATCTTGTTACCGAGAACTACCCAGTTGGCTCCATCATCGAAGGTAAGATCAAGAACATCACCGACTTTGGTGTGTTCATTGGTATTGAGGAAGGTATTGACGGTCTTATTCACGTATCTGATCTTAGCTGGACTGAGCGTATCAAGCACCCAACCGAGAAGTACACTAAGGGTGAGATGATTCAGGCAGTTGTTCTTAAGATTGACAAAGAGAACGAGCGTTTCTCTCTTGGTGTTAAGCAACTTATCCCTGATCCATGGCAGGAAGCGTACAACAACTACCCATCCGGTACTGTTGTTGAAGGTGAGATCACCAACGTTACTGACTTTGGCGTTTTCGTAAAGCTTGAGGAAGGTATTGAAGGTCTTGTACACGTATCTGAGATTAGCAAAGATAAGGTGAAGACCCCAGTTGGAATGTATGAAGTTGGTAATATTCTCAAAGCAATTGTTATCAATGTATCTGCAAAAGATCGTAAGATCGGTCTCTCCGTGAAAACCCTTGAGGGTGAGAACGAAGAGGAAGTAGTAGAGAAGTTTAAGAAGGCAGAGAAGGTTGCAGCAGAAGCGGCTCCTTCCACCTTTGGTGATCTTCTCAAGGCAGCTGCAGAGGGTGAAGACGCGCCTAAGTAATAACTGCTGATTTGTGTGTGGCAAAAAGGTTGTTTTACTCTTTAAGGTAAAACAACCTTTTTTTTATATTTTGGTGTTACTGTAGGGGTAAATTTGGCTCTACAGGCAGGGATATTGTGAACTAGGTATGTTAAAAAAAGATATTATTGACAGCGTGAGTGAAGAGCTGTCCATGCAAAAGCAGGATGTGAGTATCGCAGCAGATATTATCCTCGATACCATGTCAAAGGCTCTTGCCGCAGACAGAAGGGTAGAGTTACGTGGTTTTGGCAGTTTTTCAGTTCGTAGTAGAAAGCCGAGAACTACTAAGAACCCACGAACCGGGAAGGTTATGGAGATTCCTGAGCGTAAAACACTACACTTTACAATGAGTAAGTCTTTGAAAGAGGCTCTTATTGTTGATATGGAGTAACATCGCCTTTACCAACACGGAGTATTTCCGGTTGATCTGAGGTGAGGTCAATAACTGATGATGGGTCTGGATAAATAGGCCCACCATCAATGATGAGATCGACCCTGTTGCCAATTGCCAAGTCAATATCAAACGGGTCACTGAGTGGTTCATCGTCGTCACCAAGTTGGATACTGGTGTTGACGATGGGGTTGCCAAGAGCGTGAATGAGGGCCTGGCATATTGGGTTTTCAGGTACTTTTATACCCACTGTTTTCTGCTTGGTTGCCATGATTTTGGGAACAAGTTTGCTCCCGGGGAGTACAAAGGTATATGGCCCCGGCAGATTCTTTTTTAGAAGTCTGTAGGCAATGTTTGACACATGTGCATATTCACTGATGTGTTTCAGGTCTCCGCACATGAATGAAAAAGGCTTGGTTTTAGGCCTTTTCTTGAGTTGCATAAGCTTTTTTACAGCACGCTGATTAAACACATCACAGCCTATACCGTAACCGGTATCAGTAGGATAGCAGATGATTGCTCCCTGTTGTAGTTGTCGAACTACATTCTGGATTAGTCTATCCTGTGGGTTATATTGGTTTATTTCAAGTAACATGCTGTAGTTGTTTTGTTTAGTAATTGAATGTCGTTATTATAGTTTGCAAAAAGCTCATTCAATAACGATAAAGCCAGCTATGCTGGTCTCAATATATATAGCCCCTTGAGGGGTGTGAGTACCTTTAAGTAAATTTATGTTTTTTTATAAACAGAACGATTAACTTGTAAGGTGCTAAAATTTTTTTCGACGGTATAAAATATCTAATGTGCTAGGGAATGCAAGGTTACTTTTGCATAATCCTTCTTTTTAAATATTTTATGTCGTTTATTTTCCCATTGATTTAGAATTTACCTTATTGAAGGAGGGGACTATGCTACCAGACAATATAGAAACGGCACTCACTTTTGATGATCTTCTTCTGGTTCCTCAGGCATCGGAAGTTTTGCCGAGCGAAGTAGATTTAGCAACTCGTCTGACTAATAATATTAATCTCAACACCCCTCTTGTTAGTTCGGCCATGGATACCGTAACGGAGCACCGTGCTGCAATAGCAATGGCTCGTGAAGGTGGAATGGGGATCATTCACAAGAATATGACTATCGAGGAGCAGGTGCTCGAAGTTGAACGTGTGAAAAAATCTGAGTCAGGAATGATTGTTGACCCAGTTACTGTTAACCAGTATCAGTGTGTTGGTGAAGTTCAAAAGATTATGTCAGAGTATAAGATTTCAGGTTTACCAGTACTCAATGGAGATAAACTGGTTGGAATTGTTACTAACCGCGATCTTCGCTTTGTATCTGACAATGGGCTACGTGTAGCAGATGTTATGACCAGCAAAAACCTGGTTACCGTGAAAGAAGGAATTGATCTTGAGCATTCAAAAGCCCTTCTCCATGAACATCGTATTGAGAAACTGTTGGTTGTAGATAATAAGGGTGGGCTTAAAGGACTGATCACCATCAAAGATCTAGAGAAGATCAAGAAATATCCTCTTGCAGCCAAGGATGACCTTGGGCGTTTGATTGTTGGTGCTGCAATGGGTGTTGGTGGAAATATCGAAGAGACCGCAGAGATGCTTGTAAATGCAGGCGTTGATGTTGTCGTGCTTGATTCTGCACATGGTCACTCTAAGGGTGTGATGACTGCTGTTGAACGTGTGAAGGGTGTTTTTCCAGAATTACAAGTGATTGCAGGTAACATTGCGACAGGTGAGGCGGCTGAAGCACTCATAAAAGCAGGCGCGAACGCAGTGAAGGTTGGTATTGGCCCTGGTTCAATCTGTACAACGAGAGTTGTTGCTGGTGTTGGTGTACCGCAGATGACAGCAATTAAGAATTGCGTTGAATTTGCCAATAAATATGATATTCCGGTAATTGCAGATGGTGGTATTAAGCACTCTGGTGATCTTGCCAAGGCCATTGGTGGTGGTGCAAGTTCAATCATGATAGGTAGCCTTTTTGCCGGAACGGACGAGACTCCTGGTGAGACTTTTCTCTATCAAGGACGTACATATAAAGGGTATCGTGGTATGGGCTCCTTAGGTGCCATGAGCCAGGCTGAAGGGTCATCAGATCGTTATTTTCAATCAGAGGTTAATGCGCCAGGAAAGTTGGTGCCAGAAGGGATTGAAGGAAAGGTCCCGTATCGTGGGCCTCTTGTGAATGTACTTTATCAGCTTCTAGGCGGGTTACGCTCTGGTATGGGATATGTTGGAGCTCCGACTATTGCGGATCTTCAGGAAAAGGCAAAGTTTGTACGTATTTCTGCGGCTGGTTTTCGTGAATCCCATGTACATGATGTTATAATAACCAAGGAAGCGCCGAACTACCGTACCGCATAATGAGAAATTGTATATTTACTCAACTTCTTCGTTGTGTAAAAAATATTTAATCCTCGGTGTATTATTTATACGCCTGTGGTTAAATATTTTCCACGCCTCGAATTTGAGCAAATATCCGAATTTCTCTTGAAAGACCGCGAAGTACAGTGGCAAATATAGAATCTCTTTTAAAGAAAAATATCGTCAGTAAATATATTGGAAGGATATAATGGATATTCATAGCGAAAAAATCATAATTCTCGATTTTGGTTCACAAACAACGCAGCTCATTGCTAGAAGAGTGCGTGAAATGAAGGTGTACAGTGAGATTCACCCTTTTTCAATTTCACTTGACGATCTTAAAGCCTTAAAACCAACTGGCATCATTCTTTCTGGTGGGCCATGTTCTGTTTATGACGATGATGCACCACACTCAGATGCTGGCGTTTTTGAAATGGGTGTTCCTGTTCTTGGTATCTGCTATGGCGCTCAGTTGATGATCCAGCAACTAGGTGGCAAGGTAGAAAAGGCAGAAAAAAGAGAATTTGGAAAAGCGGAGATTGAGATTCTCAGTGACAGTGATCTTTTTGCAGATCTTGATCAGTCGGCAAAACATCAGGTTTGGATGAGCCATGGTGATCGTGTAGAGGTTGTTCCTGATCATTTTGAGGCTACAGCCGAAACTGATCATTCTCCATATGCGGCAATGCATCATAAAGAAAAACCATTTGTTGCTGTACAGTTTCACCCTGAAGTTGTGCATACTTTGATTGGTAACGACGTTTTGAAAAACTTTGTCTTTGGCATGTGCGAATGTAGCGCAACCTGGACCATGACTTCTTTTATTGAGTCTAATGTTGAGGCAATAAAAGAAAAAGTTGGTGATGACAAGGTTATCTGTGCTCTTTCTGGCGGAGTTGACTCGACAGTAGTTGCAGCAATGATCCATAAAGCAATTGGCGATCAACTCACCTGTGTTTATGTAAATAATGGTCTTATGCGTACCGGAGAATCTGAAGGAATTATGAAGTTTTTCAGAGAAAACTCCGATTTGAACCTGATTGAAGTGGATGCTACAGACTTCTTTTTAAGTGAGCTTAATGGTGTTAAAGACCCAGAGGTAAAGCGCAAGAAGATTGGTCTTGGTTTTATTAAGATATTTGAGGAAGAAGCAAACAAGATTGGTGAAGTGAATTACCTTGCCCAAGGAACACTGTATCCTGATGTTGTAGAATCTGTCTCTTTTCGAGGTGAAGCGCCGATCAAATCTCATCATAATGTTGGTGGGCTTCCTGAGGTGATGAAGATGGATCTTATAGAGCCACTTCGTGAACTTTTTAAAGATGAAGTTCGTCTGCTTGGACTTGAACTTGGTCTACCGGAAGAAGCTGTGTTTCGTCAACCCTTTCCTGGGCCTGGACTTGGCATACGTATTATGGGTGAAGTAACTGGTGAGAGACTTGATATTCTCAGACAATCAGATGTTATTGTTCTTGATGAGATGAAACGTCAAGGCTGGTATCGTAAGGTATGGCAATCATTTGCTGTTTTGCTCCCGATTCAGACAGTTGGTGTTATGGGTGATGGAAGAACCTACGAGCATGTGATTGCTCTTCGCATTGTAGATTCTCGTGATGCGATGACCGCAGATTGGAGTAAGGTTCCTTATGAGATTCTTGGAGAGATTTCTACAAGAATTATTAATGAGGTTCGTGGGGTTAATCGTGTTGTGTACGATATTTCTTCAAAGCCACCGGCAACAATTGAATGGGAATAGGACGTAAGACTAATTAATAATATTTACCAAATATTTAATGTCTTATTGCGAACGTTCTGTTTAAATGTGAGCGGAAAATGCTGAAAACTGGAATATATGTAGATGCAGAAAATATCCGCATGTGCGGCGGATACGGGATGCGATATGACGTGCTGGTTGAGCTGGTAGCTGCAGGGGATTCAGCTTTATTAAGAGCTAATTCTTATGTAGCAGAAGATGGCGAGCGAACAAAGGACGATGCTGATTATCGTCAAAAGCTCTATCGTTATCACGATGTTTTACGCCAGTGCGGATTCAAGGTAATCAAAAAGTACGTAAAGCACTTTGTCGATGACGAGGGTATTATTACCACCAAGGCAAATGCTGATATGGATCTTGCAATCGATGCCCTGCAACAGGCTAGAAACCTTGATCGGATTATTCTTCTTACTGGAGATTCAGACTTTATCCGGTTGGTTGTCGCCTTGCAGAATATGGGGTGTCGAGTTGAAGTTATTGCCTTTAAGCATGTGAGCCAGGAGTTGAAGGAGGCTGCTGATTCTTTTCTTTCCGGATATCTTATTCCGGGGCTTTTGCCGTTTGTAGGAGCAAACGGAGAAGAGAGGCAGCGAGGAGTACCTATCAACTACAATGCAGATCGCGGTTTTGGTTTTATGCGCTATTACGTTAGTACAGAAAATGGTTTGAAAGCAGAGTCAGTATTTTTCCATTGTTCTAAGGCACTTGATGTTAACGATTCAATGTTTCTTGATTCTTCAAATATTTTTGAATTTACTATAGTTCAAAATCCTGAGAATAATAGTAGAACAGAAGCGTGGGATATTAAGTGGCTTGATGTTTAACATAGTTAGGTTGTTTTTGTGTAACAACTTGAAATCCTAAAGGAGAACTGTCGTGGAAATTGATTTTGGAACTATTCAACAATTGCTTGTAACTTATGGTTTAAGAATTCTTGCAGCCCTGATTATATTTTTAGTTGGTAAGTGGCTCGCTAGAAAAGTTACTAATCTCTGTCTTAAACTCATGGCAGCCAAGAGTGTAGATGAGACACTTACTCGTTTTCTTGAAAATATAATTTACTACGTATTGCTGGTTGTTGTTTTAATTACAGCAGCTGGACAACTTGGCATTGAAACCACATCTTTTATAGCAGTACTTGGTGCAGCCTCTCTTGCCATTGGCCTTGCACTTAAGGATTCTCTTGCAAATTTTTCTAGTGGTGTGATGCTTATTCTTTTCCGTCCTTTTAAGGTTGGAGATGTTGTTAATGCAGGCGGTGAGTCCGGTAAAGTTGATGCAATTACAGTATTTAATACTGTAATGAACACTGCTGATAATCAGCGCAAAATAATTCCAAATGCTTCAATTCTTGGTTCAGCAATAACCAATGTGACAGCAAATCCAACTAGGCGTATCGATCTGGTTATTGGCATTGGCTATGATGATGATATAAGAAAGGCAAAAGAAACCTTAGAGTCAATTATAGCAGCTCAAGCGGGGGTGTTAAAAGATCCTGCTCCTACAATTGCTGTTTCTGAGCTTGGTGATTCTTCTGTGAATCTGGTTGTTCGTCCATGGGTTAAAACCGAGGACTATTGGACTATTTATTTTGAACTTGTTGAGAAAATTAAGCTGACTTTTGATGAAGAAGGTATTTCCTTTCCATATCCTCAACAGGATGTGCATTTATATAAGCAGGATGATTAATAGTTAGCAATAGGAGCAGTTGCAGGAATGAAAAAGATTCTTGTTGGCGATCTTGGTGGTACGAAAGGTGAACTTGCTCTTTATGAAGAGAGAGGCGATGTAAGATCGCCTCTCTTTAAAAAGTTTTATCCCACTCGTGATTTCGCAACAGCAGAAATGCTATTGCATCAGTTTCTGGAAGATACCAAAGAGAATGTATCAGCAATTTCTCTTGGTGTTGCTGGCCCTGTGTCTGGTGATCTTGCCCAAGTAACGAACCTCCCTTGGACTATCTCAAAAGAAAACATCAAAAAAGAGTTTAAGGTAAGTCATGTAAGTCTGGTGAATGACCTGACCGCAGTATGCGCAGGGATTCCTGTCTTAGAAGGTGAAGATCTTTTAACTTTGAATGCAGGTTTGGAAAATGCGAGTGACATGCTTGGTGTTATCGCACCAGGGACGGGACTCGGAGTTGGAATGATCTTTCAAGTTGGCTCCGGGCTTGTTGTTCGAGGAACTGAAGGTGGGCACACCGATTTTGCGCCAGTTGGTGATGAACAGTTGGCTTTGATCAATTGGTTGCGTGAGAAAAAGAAAACTGAAGTGTCTAGTGAGATGGTTTGTGCAGGACCAGGGATTGTAGATCTTTATGATTTTTGTGCTCAATATTATTCCTTTGAAGAAGCTGAGTGGGTAACTAAACAATTCGATAACTGCAATGATCTAAGCCCAATCATAGGTGCTGCAGCTGTGGCTAGTGAACCTTGTCAAATTTGTCGAAAGGCTATTGAGCTATTTTTTAGAATAGTTGGTGGCGAGGCAGCTAATCTAGCACTTCGAATAAACGCTCTTGGTGGTATTTATCTTGGTGGTGGTATTCTTCCTCGGTTTATCAATAAAATTAGTTTTGATGGTCTTATAGAAGCTTTTCGAAGTAGAGCAGATAGGGCTCCTTTTATGGCGGATGTTCCGCTTCGTCTTATTCTTCGCCGTGATGTGGCCTTGATTGGTGCTGCGCGTTATGGTCTTACCCCAGATTTTGTTCGTCTTGTTGGATAGAATTTTATGCTTCAGTCAGTTTTACAACAATATTTTATTAGCAGTGAACAACAGGTTGAACCTGTTAAAAATGGCCGCATAAATGATACATATATAGTTGGTACTGATAAATCTAAAGTAGTGCTTCAGAGTATAAACGCACACGTTTTTACAAGCCCTCAGGTTGTCGCTGAAAACTTTTTCGCTATTACCAGACACCTTGCTGATAAAAGGCCAAGGTATAGGTGGTTTGAGTTCGCAGACTCCATTAATACACTATCTGGAGATAGTTACTTTGTTGATAGCACAGAAAATGTTTGGCGATGTCAGAGTTATGTGTCTTCAGCTGCGAAACCTGAGCTAACTGCTGCAAATTTGCAGCAACTCGGTAAGATACTTGGAACATTTCATCTGCTATTATCAGATTTTGATTCTTCGCTACTTGGTGATCCTTTGCCTGGTTTTCACCACCTACCGACATATCTGGCAAATTATAAGCAGAATAAAGATGTAAACACTGCAACCTCAGCTGAGCTTTTTTGCCATGATTTAATTGGTCTTTATAAAAGTCGAGCCCTTGAGCTTCACAATGCTGTGGAGTTGAAACAGCTTGATGTGTTTATCATTCACGGTGATCCAAAACTTGATAATTTTGTTTTCGATGTAAGCGGTAAAGCAAAGGGTCTCATTGACTTGGATACTGTTTACAAAGGTGCTCCTCATATTGACCTTGGAGACAGCTTGCGTTCACTCTGTGCGAACAACGGTAATGGTGGGCTCGATCTTGCTATATGTGAGAATTTTTTAAGAGGATACCTTGGGGCAAGTTCACAGATTTTTACTCAGAAAAGTCGAGAGTATATTTTTAGCGGTATTTTAACAATTGCATATGAACTAGGCTTACGTTTTTTTACTGATCATCTGGCGGGTGACATTTATTTCAAAGTAGCTGAACATGGGGAAAATCTTGACCGAGCTATAACACAATTCAAGCTTGTTAGTTCGATAATAGATAATGAGGCGGAGTTGCGAAAGATGGCAAGTTTGCTCTGATCTGTTGCTATCGCCTTGTTTTCTGTACTGTGTAAAGGTATTCGTCAATCACAGAAGTTACCTTTGATGACATATCAATAAACTCGATTCCTAATTTCGTTGTGTCCTTTTGGGAACGTATGTTTCTAACAATTCCATTGATTCTCTGTTCGTCTTTGAGGCCTGGTAAAAGACATCTGAGGCTAACAACTGTCTCATTTTGAATAAAGCGAATTGATGGATTGCCTTTTGATTTAATTTGGCAAAGTCCCCCTTTAGAGCTGAGATCAATTAACATTCCGTAATATTCTTCCATCTCCTTGGTGTGTAATGTGCAAGGAATCATGATCGTTGTACGTTTTACTTTGCGAAGTTCATGGAAATGAATTGATTCTGGGTAGCTGATAAATAATAAAGGAGTTGGGCTGTTAATTGTTTCTAAAACTGTTGATTTGAAAATTGTTTTACGACCTGCGTGAATATATTTAACAAGAAGTGGTTTGTTGATTAATTCGGCTGGTTCTTTAGAGTCGCTGAGCGCTTTTGGCGTTCGAATGATAATGAAATCATCTGGCTGCATACCAATGACAGAACTCGTGAATGGGCAATCGAAGTCAACGAACTCTACGGCAAGAATTGTTGTTTCATCGAAGGTTAATGGGAATTTTTCTGTTGAAAGTTGTTGGAGTTTAAGCTGGTTTTCCATAATCTCCCTTTCTTGTTCAGTCTTTAGTTTATGTTTAAAAGCTTCAATGACCACAGAAATGAGTGGTTTAATGATGGTCTGCTTTCTAGTTTCTTGAAAATTAACGGTTTCAATAACAGGCCCAGACCATGTTAAAATTGTTTTAAGGGCTTTTTCGCCTCTTGAATTGTCTGTCTCGGCATCTATGATTTCGCCATCTTTGATATAAAGTGCGCCCCTGTGTTGGCTCTCTTCAATATTAAGAGTGCATGTTTCTTTCTCGGCGGCGATAAGCTGCAAAAAACTGTAAAGTGGAATGTGTGTTAATTTTCTTTGGGCGCTCATTGACGGGATAAAACCTATTCTTGATTGTTAATTGCTTAAATAAATTAGATACTACATAGTATACATAAAAAAAGAATAAACCTTGAAAGGTTTTTTCAGAAAGGTAACCGTGAGAGGCTTAAGAGTAACGTTTTTTGTTAGTTTGTATGTATGTTTGTTCTTGATGCGTAGAAGTATAAATTGAATCTTCTTGTTTCATGTGACAACATTTTCTGAATAAGGTACTAATGCGTGGTAAACGATCCGATCAGTTTTAAGGATTTTTGTTGTATTATAAAAGGAAGGAACTCAGTGAAAACAGATAAGAAAAGCCCTTTTAAACTACATTCTAAGTCAACAGAGTGTAGTGCAAGAAGAGGAGAGGTTTCCACCAAGCATGGTGTGTTTCAAACGCCTGTGTTTATGCCAGTAGGTACACAGGGGACAGTCAAAGCAGTAACTCCTGAGAATGTAAAGGAATTTGGTGCACAAATTATTTTGGGTAACACGTACCATCTTTTTATACGTCCTGGACATAAGCTTATTGAGAAGTTTGGCGGTTTGCATGGCTTTATGAATTGGGATCGAGCTATTTTAACAGATAGTGGTGGTTTTCAAATTTTTAGCCTCAAGGAGCTGACAAAAATAACAGAAGAGGGTGCGGCCTTTCGTTCTCACCTTGATGGATCAAAACTCTTCTTGAGTCCAGAGGATGCAATTGACGTACAGCAATCTCTGGGGTCGGACATTATGATGGCGTTGGATACTTGTATTCCGTACCCTGCAACTCGAGAACAAGTTATTAAGTCTACTGATCTGACAACGCGCTGGGCTAAGCGGTGTCGCGAAGCACATACAAAGCGGGATCAACATTTGTTTGGTATTGTTCAAGGCGGCATGCATGAAGATCTACGTGCAGAGCATGCGGCAGCTTTGATTGATATTGGTTTTGATGGTTATGCAATTGGTGGTCTTAGTGTCGGTGAAGAAAATCAAGTTATGTACGATATGACTGAGGCAACTACACCGCATCTTCCTGAAAACTATGCCAGGTATTTGATGGGGGTTGGTACACCAGAAGATTTGATTGAAGGGGTGTGGCGTGGTGTTGATATGTTTGATTGTGTAATGCCAACTCGTAATGCAAGAAATGGAACTCTTTTCACCTCAACCGGGAAAATCACGATTAAGAATGCTAAGTATCGGGAAGATCCAGCACCGCTTGATGCTCGTTGCGATTGCTATACCTGCAGAAATTACTCACGTGCCTACCTGCGCCACCTCTTTCAGTGTAGGGAGATATTAAGTTATCAACTCAACACAATTCACAATTTACATTATTATGTTAATTTGATGGCTGGTGTTCGTGAAGCAATTGAAAGAGACGAGTTTGCTGCATTTAGAAGAAATTTTTATAGCCAGCTTGAGAATCAATGATTACCATAGCTTGAACTCTTAGAAATTTAGTCGTTTGAATTATTAATTTAATATAACTTATTGGGAGAAAATCATGGTTAGTGTTGCTCACGCAGCAGGCCCAGCCGCAGGAGCTGGAGCAGGAGGTTTTGCATCGTTCATTCCTCTTATTTTGATATTTGTAGTTTTCTATTTCTTACTTATTCGTCCACAACAGAAACAGGCCAAGCAGCATCAGGCATTTTTGAATGATCTGAAGAAGGGACAAAAAATTCTCACCAAGGGTGGTATCTTTGGTGTAATTACTGCGATTAACGAAAATGTAGTTACTCTTGAGATTGCAAAGGATGTAACTATTAAGGTCTCTCGTGATGCTATTGGTGGAGCCGTTGACCGAGACGGTACAGCAATTACTGCCGATGGCAAGAAGGACAAGAAGAAGGAAGAAAAGAAGTAATATTTTTCTTTTCTTTATTTTAAGGCAGAAGGTCCACTGGGCTTTCTGCCTTTTTTGTTTTTACAACAAACGGGGTTGTTGGAGAGCATGGCAAAGAAGAAATTTTATGCAGTGGCGGTAGGGCGTGTTTCAGGGATTTATACGGATTGGGCATCTGCTGAGAAGCAGGTGAAAGGTTTTGCAGGAGCAAAATATAAAAGTTTTCCCACAAAAAATGAGGCTGAAGCGTGGTGTGGTAACCCGGTCTACTCTGTAAAGAAGAAATCTGTGCCCGGTAAAAAGAATGAGTCAACTCTGTCGTTACCCACCAAAGGTGTAAGTGATCGGATTTATATCTATACTGATGGAGGTTGTAGTGGAAATCCTGGCCCGGGCGGTTATGGCACAGTGATTCTTGATGGTGATGATTATCAAGAGCTTAGTGAGGGTTTTCAGCGAACCACCAATAATCGCATGGAGCTCCTTGCCTGTATAGTAGGTTTACAGACGCTAAAAAATAATGAAAAACCGGTGCAGATCTTTTCGGACTCAAGCTATGTGGTCAATTCGATTACCAAAGGTTGGGCACGTGGTTGGCAAAAACGTGGCTGGCGTAAAAGTGATGGTGAGCAAGCATCAAACATAGATTTATGGAAGCTTATGCTTGTGCTGTGTGAGCAATTTGAGGTGAGCTTTACCTGGGTTAAAGGACACGCTGGGCATGACTTAAATGAGAGGTGCGATCGCCTTGCTGTGGCTGCATCGCAACAACTTGACCTAAAAGTAGATGAAGGTTTTTCAGGGTGACTTAGAAGAAACGACAGTAAAAAGAAGATTTACTGTCGTTGAAGTTTTTTACATGCTGAAGGATTGAGCTTGTGCAACTTCAATTGCCATTTGAGCTCGAGCTTCAGAATTCATCTCAAGTCCCTTGCTTTCGCACCAACCTTTAAAGTTAGTTGGGTCAATATAGACTTTTAAGACTGTGCAACCGAGGGCTTCTACCTCTGTCTTTTTATCCTCGGCACGTTTGAGCCAAGTCTCATAGTTTGGGGGAAGTTTTTCGGTATCTGTAAACATTTCCAAGAGAGTATCCCAGTCTTCTTTTTTATACCAGACCATAGCCTGAAGGGCAGCTGGTGGTTGAGTCTGAGTTGATTTGTTCGTTTCTTGTTTCGTTTTTACTTTGTCAACGGTCTTGCTTGCGCCACTAAACATGCTTTTTTTTGCCATAATCCTTTTCCTAAATAAAGTGCTAAGCTATTGGTTCCATATACTCAATGAACTTGTCGTTTTTTTCTGCAAATTCAATGTCATTTCTAGTTGAATCACCAATATAACCATCTTTATTGATTATGTGTACTTCGTCAGCAAGTCTTATTTTATGGCGATGTAGATGGTGTAACATTTCTACTTGGTCGTCGGCGAGTGGCTCGCCATCCACTTGGCTGAAAAATGCCAGTGTAAGAACAATACGTCCTTTGAGGGTTTGTTCATGGGCAACTCTTTCAAAATCTTCCTTAAACCGTGTTGAACCACAAAGGCAAACAATAGTAGGTCTAAAACTATCCTTACTCATTTAGTATTCCTGCATATTCTTTTTATAATCAATCTTGTTCTGATTATAGATCAAAACAATTATAGGTGAACACTCTGTATGAAATTCTCATATAAGTCTAGTTGGCATCTGCTGTTAAAATACTGCCAGTAACAAAATGTTCATATACGTTCTAGTTTGATTCAATTAATGATACTCAAAGAAAGGTGTCGTGGGAAGGGCGTTGGGAGTCAGAAAACAGTTTTTTAATATTTCATTTGTGGATTGGTGCTTTTTTGAAAAAAATACTTGCAGATTACAGATTATCGACAATGTTATTTGTATTGTAATAAAACTTTTTCAAGGGAGGTGCGTTTTGCAACTAATAATTGGCAACAAGAACTATTCATCGTGGTCGTTGAGACCCTGGTTGTTGATGGCTGTTTACAATCTTGACTTTGAAGAAATAAAAGTATTGCTTGGTAAGTCAGATACTTCGGAGAATATTAGTAAATATAATAAAGCTGCAAAGGTTCCAGCACTACGTGATGGTGATTTGCTGGTATGGGACTCTCTTGCGATTTGTGAGTATGTCTCAGAAAAATACCTAGACGGTGGAGGTTGGCCCAAAAATGAGGTGGCACGAGCTGCTGCCAGATCATGTTCTGCTGAGATGCATTCTGGCTTTTTTGCATTGCGGGAGCAGATGCCGATGAATTGTCGTGCGCAGGCAAGAGTGGTCGAACTGAGTAAGGACTTGCTCAAGGATATAAGACGGATAGATCAAATTTGGACAGAATTTCGACAGGCCTACAATGAAGAAGGACCATACCTGTTTGGCGAATTTTCCATAGCGGATTGTATGTTTGCACCAGTAGTTTGTCGGTTTAATACATATGGAGTACAGGTTTCTGAAGAGAGTAATCACTATATGGGTGCGATTTTACAAAATCCAAAAGTAAAAGAATGGATTGAGAGTGCAAAGCTTGAAAGTGAAATAATTGACTATGCTGAAGTGGGATTAGAGCCTTAAGGTTATGCCTATTCTTACTTTTTAGAAATCTGCGTTAAGACTGACAGATTGAGCAGTAAAAACTCGCTCTTCCTCCAATTTTTATCTGTTTTATTGGGCTATCGCAATTGCTGCATAGGCTGTTCTCTTTTCCATAGACCTTAAAGTTCATTTGAAAATAACCAGACTGTTGACTGGCGTTTACAAAGTCATTGATAGTTGAACCTCCACATTCGATCGCATGATTGAGCACGTCTTTAATCGTTGATGCAAGTCTCTGCCACTCGGCCTTGTTGATTTTGTTGACTGGTCTATTTGGTTTAATTCCAGCAAGGAAGAGTGATTCATTAGCGTAAATATTGCCAACTCCTACAACAATTCTGTTGTCCATAATAAAGTTTTTAACAGCTAATTTTTTACTCTTAGACTTCTTCTTTAAAAGGTTGCCGTTGAAATCATGACCAAGTGGCTCTGGTCCAAGGTCTTTGAGTAATGTTGTTTCTATTGTTTCAATATTCGCAGTTGGTGTGAATCTGATGGAGCCAAAACGACGTACATCGTTGTATCTAAGTTCTTGTGTGTTGTCTAGTTTGCACCAGAAATGGTCATGTTTACTTTTGGGTGTTATTTGTGGGAAGAAACCAAGATTGCCAGTCATGCCGAGATGTATAACTAAGCTGACTTTGCTGTCGAAAGTAATTAAAATGTATTTTGCTCTTCTTGTGATTGAGGTGACAGTTTTGTTAACAATGTTAGTGTTAATAAGTTCTGTTTCAAGTGGGTAGCGGAGCTTTTTGTTGCTTGATCCAGTTTTTATAATCTTTTGATTTAATAGATGTGGTTTGAGGCCACGAAGAATAACTTCAACTTCGGGTAATTCAGGCATCCTTTTTCTCCCAAATCTCTGGTGGAATTGTCTTTATAATGCAGCTGGAAATGGCATAGTTAGAGAAATATGAGACTTTTGCCACATAATTATCAGGAAGTGAATTTATAGCTCGATTGGTAATGAAATGAAAATATGAGATGTTTCTCATTTTTGTGATATCCGATAATTGTAACTCTGTAAAACCGAGCATTGTGCCACTTATACAAGCCGCTTTTTTAACTGCCTCCTTGGCTGCCCACAGTTTTGTCAGAAGAATATTTTTGCTGTTGTTATAGTTGTTCTCTAAAAGATCAAGCTCACTGCTTGAACAAAATCGCCCTTCTACTCGTTCAAGGGTGGCTTCTGTCGCTTGAATATCAATTCCGCAAATATTTTTAGAGGCCATTGCAATGGCATACTCTTTTGAATGTGAAATCGATATATCTAATCTTGTATTGGTTGCTGTTGGTAGCTTTAAAAATGGACGCCCATCTTTTCGGTTTTTTATCTCAATGTCCTTTAGTGGAAAAGCGTTGCTATTGAAATTAAAGATATTAGCCGTTGCTTTTTTGGCAGCCACTCTGCCTGCAAACCATTCATTACGTCGTTTTGGGTAAGTGTAGTCAGTAAAATTTTCCAACTCGTTGGTGCTGAGTAGATTCTGGCCTTCTTTACATGGTATTTCTATCATGTAAATACAGTCCTTGGCAGAATCAACTTGAAAGCAGGAAGCAATATCTTTAGGTAGCGAGTTGGGCATTGTAAATAAGGGTTTGTTTTAGTAATAATGAAAATAGGAAAAGACAAAAACTATAGTAATTAAGCTCTATGACACTAGTCTATGCAAGTGGGGTGAGCACTTTTGGTAATATATTTTTACTAACAGATTTAGTCAGCTCCATTTTCTTGTTTTTGATGACAGCTTCTCCTGAGTAAGGTACTAATATGCTCATAATTTTAAGAGTTTTCACTATTTCTTTTCAGAGTTATAACGATTTTTAAAAAGTGGAGTGGATTATGGATGCAAGTAGTGGCTTTACACCCTATGATTTTGTTGTTTTAGGAATTCTTGCACTCTTGGTTATCCGAGGCGCATGGATTGGCTTGGTTCGCCAGATGACAGCATTGCTTGCACTCTATTGCGGCTACTTTGTTGCAAGTCAATATCACACAACTTTATTTCCATTTCTACGAGAAGTTTCGTTAAATCCCAAAGTAATTTTTTTGACCAGTTATGTTTTGCTTTTTCTCGCCTCTTACATGCTGATTATGCTTGTAGGTAAAGGGTTACGGTTTGTAATGGAGTTGAGCTTTGTTTCCTGGTTTGATCGTCTTTTGGGTGCTGTGATTGGTGCAGCTAAAGCATTGATTCTGATTGTTATTCTACATATTGTTCTAGGAACAATTTTGGCACCGGAAAATGAAATGCTTCGCAAGTGTGCAACCTGTGCAGTTGTTGGTGGTTTGTCAGAAAATGCACGTGAGATCATTCAAGATCCAGAGGTGCGTGATGCTCTGATGCCTAAAGAACCAGCAATTTCACTGGATAAGGTAAAAGAGTATTTAGAGCCGATTACTCCATCTCAGTAAGAAAGGTATTGTCTTGTATAGATAATGTCACATTTAACGATTAATTTTATCAATTATGAATAATATACTGCCAGCGTGTTTTAAGGCTTATGACATTCGTGGGAAGGTCCCTAGTGAACTAAACTCTGATCTTGCCGAGAAAATAGGTAAGGCTTTTGCCGTAGTTTTTAAAGTTAGAAAGGTTGTGATTGGTCACGATATAAGGTTGAGTTGCCCTGAAATAGGAAACAAAGGCTTTAGTGCTTGAGAGTGAAGCGGATCTTGGACTTGCCTGGGATGGAGATTTTGATAGATGTTTTTTCTGGGATGAAAAGGGTAATTTTATTGAAGGGTATTATGTCGTCGGTCTGCTTGCCCAGGAAATGCTGGCAAAGAATCCTGGTGAAAAAATACTCTATGATCCTCGCCTAACTTGGAACACTGAAGAAATAGTTAAGGAAGCTGGTGGTGTCCCCATTATGACACCTACAGGACATGCTCTGATTAAAGAGAGGATGCGTGAAGAAAATGCACTGTATGGTGGTGAAATGTCTGCCCATCACTATTTCCGTGATTTTGGTTATTGTGATTCAGGGATGATTCCTTGGTTGTTGATAATATCTTTGATGAGTAGAACCGGGAGAAGTTTATCAGAGCTCCTAGGTGACAGAATGGTTCGATTTCCGGTGTCTGGTGAGATTAACAATAGAGTGGCGGATGCAGATGCAGTCATTGATGAAATTGAAAAAGTATATGTGGATGGAGTTAAAACCTATATTGATGGACTGAGTATTGAATATAGTGACTATAGGTTCAACATTAGGAAATCAAATACCGAGCCATTGTTAAGGCTTAATGTTGAAAGTCGTGGTGATGAAGAGCTGATGAATTCGAAATTAAAAGAAATATTAACCTATATAAAATAGTTGGAGCAAAGCTAGTTATGAAGATTCAACCGGTGATCTTGGCTGGAGGTGTTGGTTCCAGATTATGGCCTCTATCTAGGGAATTGTATCCCAAACAGTTGCTGCAACTGACCTCCAGTAAATCCCTTTTGCAGAATACCCTTGTAAGGCTTGCCGCAATTCCCGAGGTGCTTGCCCCGATTGTTGTGGTTGGAGAGGAGCACCGTTTCATAACTAAAAGTCAAATTGAAGAGAGTGGGGTGTTTGGAGATTATGAGATTTTGCTCGAATCCAAGGGCAGAAACACTGCGCCCGCTATATATGGGGCGGCAAGATTTGCACTTAATAAACATGATGAGGATGTAGTCTTATTAGTGTTGCCAGCGGATCATCTCATAATGAATCAAACAGCCTTTGTAGAAGCTGTGAATTGTGCTCGCACTCTTGCCGAGGCAGAGAATATTGTCACCTTTGGAATTAAGCCAACACATCCAGAAACAGGGTATGGCTATATTGAAAAGGGTGAAGGGGAAAAAGTTGTTTCCTTTAAAGAAAAACCAGATCTTAAGCTTGCTGAGCAATATTTAGAGGAAGGAAATTATTTTTGGAACAGTGGTATGTTCGTTTTTACAGCAGAAACGTATTTAGCAGAGATGAAAACACATGCTAGTGATATTGCTGAGTCTATGGAGCGTGCTGTTGAAGGTGGTAAGCTCGACTATGAATTTTTCAGTTTTGAGAAAGGTGCAATTGAATCCTGCCCGTCTGATTCAATTGATTATGCCTTGATGGAAAAGACTGATAAGGCTGCAGTTGTTCCTACCTCGGATTTGGGTTGGTCTGATATTGGGTCATGGGAAGCTCTGTGGGGCGTTTCAGAAAAAGACAACAATGGGAATGCTATTTCCGGGGATGTGCTTCTCCACGATAGTCGTAACTGTTTTGTCTATGCAGAAAATAGTTTGGTTGCAGCGGTTGGGATGGAAGATACCTTAATTGTCGAAACAGGTGACGCCGTTTTGGTTATGCCTCTTTCTAAGTCTCAGGATGTAAAAAAAGTTGTTAAAACCCTAAAAGAACAAAAGAGAAATGAATATATTTGTCACAGAACAGTTTATCGTCCTTGGGGCAATTACACAGTTCTAGAAGAAAAATCTCGTTATCAAATGAAAAGAATTGTTGTGAACCCTGGAGCGAAGTTGTCGTTGCAGATGCATCATCATCGCCATGAACACTGGATTGTTGTTAAGGGCACAGCAAAGATAGTAAATGGTGAAAGAGAGTTTTTACTCTTTGAGGATCAATCAACATATATTCCTGCAGGAAATCTTCATCGTATGGAAAATCCTGGCACTATTCCTCTCGAACTTATTGAAGTCCAAATAGGTAGTTATCTTGGTGAGGATGATATCGTACGCTATGAAGATGTGTATGGGCGTGAAGAGGGGTAAGTTGTCTTTGTAAGGGAAATATATTTTTAGTGAGCAAGTGTTGCAAAAAAGGGGATATGTACATTGGTACATATCCCCTTTTTGTATTCTTGTAATTAAAGTGCAACCTTTAGTGCATCGTCTCATTAAGATTATCGGAAGTGATATCTCCTTTTAATACTCTTTCAATGTAGCGAGTTATGGTGATGCGATTGTCAGGGCTGATTGAAAGAACCTTTATTCCTGAAACAAAACGAGTGGCATTTTTTTCAGTATGAGTAACTAGGCCTACTAAGTCAACAAGGTTCTCTTCAATACCAGCAGTGATTTCCACTCGAGTTGCCACCTCAAGATCTAGTGGAGTTTCTATCTTAAGGCCACCAAGGCTAATGTCTAATACTCTACCCATTTGTAAATCTGTAGTCACACCTTCAGTGTCTGTCGTTGAAAAGTCAATAAGATGTTTAACATCGTGTCGTGTGAATTTTCTCTGTTCTTTCATGGGGTTCCTCCCGTTCTTAGCATACAGTTTTGCTCTAGCAATATTTTATCATTTATCTTGAAAGGATTGCAAGTAAAAAAGCAACCACACCTAACAAATAATAGTTGCCTTGGTTTGGTTGTTTGGCTGGGTGTTGTTGGTTGTCTGGAGGAGAGGGTTGAAAAAAGCTCAAAAAAGTAGTTAAGTGTCAAAAGTGTTAATTTAAAATGACAAAAAAGTAATAAAAAATAAAAGGAGATGGTATGGAGATTAATGGTGCGGATACGGCTTTTGTCTTGGTTTCGGCGGCTTTGGTTTTGCTTATGACGCCAGGGTTGGCCCTGTTTTATGCTGGGATGGTGAGGAGTAAAAATGTTCTTGGTACTATTATGCAGTCGCTCTTTATGGTTGCTTTGATATCGATTGAGTGGGTGTATCTTGGTTACTCTATGTCTTTTGGTCCGGACGTTGGAGGTTTTGTTGGTGATTTGTCGTGGTTCGCTTTGAGTGGTGTGACAACTGCTCCGAGCCCAGACTATGCTTCAACAATTCCGCAAAGTGTTTTTATGATTTTTCAGTGTATGTTTGCAGTTATTACTCCAGCGCTGATTACAGGTGCTTTTGCTGAGCGAGTGAAGTTCTTGCCGTTCTGTATCTTTTCAGTTTTATGGGCTGTTTTAGTATATAATCCAGTTTGTCACTGGATCTGGGGTAAGGGTGGTTGGCTTGGTGGTCTAGGTGTTCTGGATTTTGCTGGTGGTCTTGTTGTTCATATTACATGTGGAGCTGCGGCGCTTGCAGGTATTTTGGTCTTGGGGCCGCGTAAAGGTTATGGTCGTAGTTCTTTTATGCCGCATAATCTTCCGATGACAATGCTTGGTACCGCACTCCTCTGGTTTGGTTGGTTTGGGTTTAATGGTGGTTCTGCGCTTGCAGCAGATGAAGTGGCAGCGGTTGCCTTTGTGGCAACGCATCTTGGTGCAATGGCTGGTATGTTTATGTGGGTGTTGCTTGAATGGAAGAAGCAGGGTAAACCTACTGCCTTGGGTGCTGCTTCTGGTGCGATTGCGGGGCTTGCGACAATTACTCCAGCGGCAGGGTTCGTTGGTCCAAATAGTGCAGTTCTGATTGGTCTTCTTGGTGGTTGCTTTTGTTTTCTTGCGGTTAGTCTGAAGGGGCGTTTGAGGCTTGATGACTCTCTTGATGTTGTTGGAATTCACGGTGTTGGTGGTCTTGTAGGTTCTCTTTGTTTGGGTATTTTTGCTTCGACTGCCGTAAATCCGGGTGGTGTTGATGGTCTTCTGTTTGGAGATGCTTCTCAGTTGATTTCTCAGGTAATTGGTGTTGTCGTTGTTGGTGTTTATACCTTTGTTGTGAGTTGGGTGCTTTTTAAAGTGATTGATGTGCTGATGGGGATGCGTCTTTCTGGTGATGCTGAAGTGGAAGGCCTTGATTCTGCAGAGCATTCTGAGACGGCGTATAATAATTAATTGTAAAATGGCGCACTCGTTGTGCTTGTGGGGGTGTGCTTTTTGAATATTTGTTGCCCTGTCTTTCTCGGGATGATTCTTCTTTGTTGTTGTGGTACTATGTTTGGCAATGAATAACTCCGTGGTTTTGTCTGTAGGGATTGATTTGAGGATAGGAGGATTTTATGAAAAAAATTGAAGCTATTGTAAAACCGTTTAAGCTCGATGATGTAAAAGATGCTCTGGCAGAGATCGGAATTAGTGGGATGACAATTTCGGAAGTAAAGGGTTATGGTCGTCAGAAAGGGCATACGGAAATATATCGTGGTGCTGAATATGTGGTGGATTTTATTCCCAAGGTGAAGATTGAAGTCGTTGTGCCTGTTGACCGAGTAGATGAGGTCGTGGATAAAATCAGAGAAGCTGCCAACACTGGGAAGATTGGTGATGGTAAAATATTTGTTCTTCCTGTTGAGCGCGTGGTTCGTGTTCGTACAGGTGAAGAAAACAGGGATGCCGTGTAAGTAGATGCTTGCAAAGTTTCAAGAGGATCGGAAAGCCATTGAGCAGTTGTGGAGTCAAGGGGTAAGTGGTGAAGAGCTGCTTTTTAAACAGACTGCTCTTGTTGATCAGTATATCCAGAGTTGTTTTGAGAAGGTGCGTGAAGAGCTTGACGCGAAGGATGTGGCTCTCGTGGCTCTCGGTGGCTATGGTAGGAAAGAGCTTTTTCCCTATTCAGATGTTGATCTGATGCTGCTTTATCATCCGCGGCAAAAAAAACATGTAGGTAAGATTGCTGATGGAGTTTTGTATCCTTTGTGGGATACAGGTCTTGATGTCGGCCATGGAGTTCGAACTGTTAAGGAATCAGTTGCTCATGCTAAGGAAGAGTATCTCTTTCGTGTGGCGCTGCTTGATGCTAGGTTTCTCTGTGGTGATCATGATCTTTTTGATGAATTAAAAACGGTTTACCGGAAAAAGTTCATTGATGGGTGTCGTAAATCCTTTGTCGAGGAGATGAAGGATCGACGTCAAGAGCGGCGAGATCGTTTCGGTGCTCATTCATATCTTCTTGAGCCCCACCTGAAAGAAGGGAAAGGTGGTATGCGCGATGTTCAGGCCATGTTCTGGACTGTGAAGGTCGTATTTGGTTTGTCTACGCTTGATGATATTGAGGGTGCAGGTTTGCTTACTCCTTCTGAGAGGGTGGAGTTTCAGAAGTCAGTTGATCTGCTTGAACGGTTACGAATGCGTTTGCATTATATGAGCCGCAGGAAAAATGATCAGCTGTATTTTGAGCAGCAGGCTGATATGGCAGCTGATTTTGGATATCCAGATGATGGCAAAATTCTTCCGGTTGAAGCTTTTATGCGGGATCTTTATTTTCACCTTGAGAATGTTGCGTCGGTGACGGATCTTTTCTTTGATCATGTAGATGAGGCTTTGGGTTTAGAGAGTGGTCGAGTTGATGTTCAGGATCGATTGATAGAAAAAGGTATTGAAATTCGCCGGGGCAAGCTTCATCTAACAGCAGATGTTGCTATGGTAAAGAAGAAGCCGCATACAATTGTTCGGCTGTTTCTAGCGATGGCCAGGACTGGTCTTCCTTTGCATTACAGAACAAGGAGGTTGGTTCCCAGTTTTGTTGGCTTGATTACTGATCGTGTGCGTCAGTCTCCGCGTCTTAGTAGTCCTGTGTTAAGTATTTTGCTTGAGGCAAAAGATGTTTTTGGTGTGCTTGAGGTTATGCTTGAGACTGGTCTGCTTGCTGCCTGTCTTCCAGAATTTAAACATGTTGAGAGTTTGGCTCAGCATGATATGTATCACATTTATACTGTCGATAGACATTCTTTGCAGGCTGTGGCTGAGCTTCGCAAGGTGTGTGAGGAGTTTCCTGTTGTTTTGTCGGAGGTTGCTGAGCCGGAGGTGTTGTATTTTGCGGCCTTGCTTCATGATGTGGCGAAAGGTACCGGGCGTGATCATTCTGAAGCGGGAGCTGAGATAATAAAAGAAATAGGGCATCGCTTTGGTTTTTCACGTGAAAGTTGTGAGGATCTTTCCTTTTTGGTTCGTTATCATCTGTTTATTCCTGAAAATGCCCTGCGTAGAGATTTGAATGATGCTGCTTTTGTGCAGCGTTGTGGTGAGACGGTGGGCACTGTTTCTCGCCTGGCTATGTTGTATTTGCTATCCATGGCAGACTCGCGTGCTACGGGTCCTTCTGCTTGGAGTGAGTGGAAGGCAGCGTTGATGAATGAGATGTATTTAAAGGTTCTCGCTGCTGTCGAGCATGCTCAGAAGGAAATGGGGGATGTGAGTCTTCAAAAACATATGGATCAGGGCGTTGAGTGGTTGAGGAGGCAGTTGGCGGAAGCTCTTGATGAGCGAGCTATCTTGTTTGATCAGTCGATTCTACCTTCAGACTATCTCTTAAGTTTTGATCTCGCTGATGTGGTTGAACATGTTGGCTTGTATCGAGAGCACTACCGGCTTTTGCGTCAGAAGTCTTTTGTTGAGGCTCGTGAGGATGGGGAAGACTGGAAGATTCTTGTGATGTCCCTTGATCGACCAGGTTTGCTTGCAAAAATTTGTGGTGTTTTGGCGCTTCATAGTCTTGTCGTTGCTAAAGCTCAAATTTTCACATGGGAGGATGGTACGGTTGTTGATGTTGTGACTGTTCGACCTCTTGATAATCTTGGTTTTGAAGAAAAAGATTGGTTGGAGCTTCGGCAAGATGTTGATAAGGCCATTGCTCATAGGCTTGATATTGGTAGTCGGCTTTATCAGAAGTGGACGTCGAGTTATGGGCGCAAGTATGAGTTGACTGGTAATGTTGAGTCGAGGGTTGTTGTTGATAACGAGAGTTCTGATGTGTATTCAGTGGTTGAGGTGTATTCGGTAGATCGACCTCATCTGCTTTATCGTATTACACAGGCTCTTGCTGATTTTGGTATAAATATTCACAAGGCATACATAGCAACGGAGGTTGAGCAGCTGATTGATGTCTTCTATGTGCTTGATGCTCGTGGTGAAAAATTAATAGAATCTTCTTTTCAGGAGGAAGTGGTCGAGAGTTTAGGGAAATTTCTCGGTATAGAAGAAGATAAGTAAAAGATGATTTAACCCCCAGTTGCTTGCTGGGGGTTTTGTTTTTGCCTAAAAAATGACAAACATGTAATAAAAATTAAAAACTTTGTTGCAATTGTTGTCAGAAATGTTATTAAGTTGGTTGTAGGCTGTTTGCTAATAACGATAAGTGTCGTGAAAATAGAAATATTTCCAGTAAAGGAGAAAGGTAATGACCAGAGAAGAAATTTTAAAAATTGTTGAAGATGAGAATATTGGATACTTTCGCCTCCAGTTCGTAGATATCTTGGGCCACATGAAGAACGTTGCTTTACCAAAGAGTCAAATTGGAAAGGCTCTTGATGGTAACATGATGTTTGATGGTTCCTCTATTGACGGTTTTGTTCGTATTAACGAATCTGACATGTACCTTAAGCCTGACTATAGTACTTTCTGTGTTCTTCCTTGGAGAAATAAAGAAGGTAAAGGTGCTGCTCGTATAATCTGTGATGTATATATGTCAGATGGTGTTACTCCTTTCGAAGGCTGTCCACGTAATAACCTTAAGCGTGTTCTTGCTGAGGCAAAAGAGCTTGGTTACACCATGAATGTTGGTACTGAGGCTGAGTTCTTCCTGTTTGAGCGTGATGAAAATGGAATGGCTACCACAGTGACCAATGATGTTGCTGGTTACTTTGCTCTTGATCCTGAGGATACTGGTAATGATTGTCGTCGTGAGATTATTGAGACCCTTGAAGAGATGGGTTTTGAGATTGAAGCTTCTCACCACGAAGTTGCAGAAGGTCAGCATGAGATTAACTTTAAGTATGCAGATGCTCTTGCAGCGGCTGATAACACAGTTACTTTTAAGTGGGTTGTTAAAACGATTGCAGCAAAACATGGTCTGCACGCGACCTTTATGCCAAAGCCAATTTTTGGAATCAACGGTTCTGGTATGCACACCAATCAGTCTCTCTTTAACCTTGATGGAACCAATGCTTTCTTTGATGAGAATGGTCCCCTTCAGCTCTCCGAAACAGCTTACAAGTATATCGCTGGCGCACTGAAGAATGCTCGTGCCTTTGCAGCAGTTACAAACCCACTTGTAAACTCATACAAGCGCTTGGTTCCAGGTTACGAAGCTCCTGTTTATGCCGCATGGTCAGCGTCAAATCGTTCTGCGTTGGTTCGTATTCCTGCATCTCGCGGAATTTCTACCCGTACAGAAATTCGTTGTCCAGATCCATCATGTAATCCTTATCTTGCTCTTGCTATGCAGCTTAACTGCGGTCTTGATGGTGTGAAGAATAACCTTACCGCACCGGATGAGGTAAAAGAAGATATCTTTAAAATGACTGCAGAAGAGATGGATGAAAAAGGTATTAAAGTTATGCCTGCAAATCTCAAAGAAGCGATTGAAGAGCTTAAAGCGAGCGAGATTGCAAAAGATACTCTCGGGCCTCATATCTTCAAAAAGTATATTGAAGCAAAGGAAACTGAGTGGGATAGCTTTAGAACAGCAGTAACAGAGTGGGAACTTGAAACCTACCTTGATATATACTAGTAGGTTCTATGTAGTACCGAAGTTTATAGTAGCAACTCCTCTTAACCCGCATGCTTGCCAGCATGCGGGTTTTTTTGTGGTGTTCTTGTTGATGGAGGTTGAGGAACCGGACACAAGGAGTTAGATTATCAATTATGAAAAAGTCTGACTCAAATAATATCTCTAATATTCTCCCAGGTGTAATCCAGCAGAAAGGCTGGAAGATACAGCTTGAACAGTATGATATTTTCCGAAAATGGAATGAACTGGTTGATGAGGAGGTGGCGCAATGTTCCAAACCTTTAAAAATCGATAAAGGTATTCTTTGGCTAGAGGTTGAGAACTCCGCGTGGCTACAGCAGTTACAGTATCAGAAGCATTGGCTGTTGGAGGAGCTCAATAGGTTTCTAACTCTTTCAAGATTATCGGATATCAGGCTGGTTGTTGATACAGGAGCAAGACGTAAGCAGGAAAAACCGAAGGGGAAGATCAAGTTTGTCCCTCCCTCCCCAGAAGAGTTTGAGAAATTCAAGAAGAAGACCGAGTGGATAGAGGATGAGGAGAGTCGGGAGGCTTTGAGAAATTTTTGGTATCTGCACCATGCTTGTAGGCGGGACGAGGGAGAGAAGTGATTTAGCTTATATCTTTGTCCGTGAATAAAAGTGAATTATTGGTTAATCTTCGTTGTTTGGTGCAATCTGGTTATGCGCGATATCAGAGTTATTATGAAAATATACAAGAGATAGGTAATGCTTCGTAATTCAATAGTAGATGCGATAGGTGAAACACCGCTTGTGCGAATTAATCGTATTTTTGGCGATAAGAAGGTTCAACTCTATGGCAAAATAGAAGCTGCTAATCCGGGGGGGTCAATCAAAGAGAGAATTTCTCTAAATATGATTGAAACCGGCGAGGCGAGCGGTGAATTGACAAGGGATAAGATAGTTCTTGAGGCAACCAGTGGTAATACCGGGATCGGTCTGGCGATGGTGTGTGCTGCCAAAGGTTATCGGTGTTTGCTTGTAATGCCAGAATCTGCCTCTATTGAACGACGAAAAATCATGCAGGCCTATGGTGCTGAAATTCTATTGACCCCAGCTAAAAGAGCAACTGATGGGGCGATTGAAAAATCGTATGCTCTGCTTCGTGAACACCCGGATCGTTATTTTTTAACAGATCAATATAATAACAAGGCCAACTGGGAGACGCATTACTACGGTACAGCTCCAGAGATCTGGAAGCAGACGGGTGGTAAAGTTACTCATGTTGTAGCTACCCTTGGCACCACAGGTACTGTAATTGGTCATTCAAAATGGTTTGATGAGTTTCAGCCCCATGTGAAGGTTATTGCCGTTGAGCCTGATCCGGATCATAAAATCCAAGGCCTAAAGAATATGAAGGAATCCTATGTTCCTGGCATATTTGATAAAAAGCTACCTCATAAGATTGTTGGTATAGATGATGATGCTGCATTTGAGATGGCAAGGCGTCTGGCCAAAGAAGAAGGAATCCTTGTAGGCATGTCAAGTGGGGCGGCGATGTCAGCGGCTGTTGACTATGCCAAAGACCTTGAGGAAGGGTTTGTCGTTGTTTTGTTGCCGGATGGAGGGGAGCGTTATCTCAGTACTTCACTCTTTACTCAGCCAGAGCCGGTTGATGACAGGAAAAAGCAGTTACGCTTTTTTAATACACTCACCCGGAAGAAGGAAATTTTCAAACCCCAAGATGACAAAAGAGTTACTTTTTATTCATGTGGCCCTACAGCATATGAACCTTCAAACTTACAGCTTTGTCGCAGGTTCATCGTTTCAGATTTGATTCATCGTTACCTTGAAAAAAAAGGTATGAACGTCGTGTCGTGTATGAATTTTACCGACTTAGATGATAACACTATTGCTGGTGCCGAACAGGCAGGTCAGTCCTTAGACGAGTTTACTGGAAAGTATATTGAAGATTTTCTGCAAGATATAGATTCACTGGGTGTAAAGCGAGTGAGTCATTATCCAAGGGCCTCGGATAATGTTGAGGATATGATTGCCACAGCACACGATCTTATCCATAAGGGATATGCCTATGAAAAACATGGATCCATTTATTTTGATATTTCAAAGTTTAAAAGGTATGGGCGTTTCTCAGGTATTGATCTTAGTGAAATCAAGTTAGGTAAGACAGTTGATCTTGATAATTATGAAAAAGACAATCCAAGAGATTTTACCCTTCTTAAGCGGTCGACTCTTTCAGAGTTAAAAAGAGGGATCTTTTTTGCAACAGACTGGGGTAATGTGCGGCCAAGTTGGCATGTTGAATGCCCGATAATGGCTCGTAAGTATCTTGGAGATACTATAGATATTCACACTTCAAGCAGAAATCTAATTTTTCCGCATCATGAAAATGAAATAGCGATTAGCGAATCTTTAACAGGTAAGCGCCTTGCTAACTATTGGCTGCATTCGGAGATGCTGCTTGTAGATGGAAAGTCGATGTCTAAGGAGTCTGGTAATCTTGTAACCTTAAGAGAAGTTATAGAGAAGGGGTACACATCCCGTGAAGTGCGATTTATGATGTTGACAGTACATTATCGTAAGCCGTTGCATTTTACTTATAAGCGTCTTGATAGTGCAAGAAATGCACTGAAAAGACTAGATGAGTTTACCTGTAAACTTCATTGTCTGCCGCCAGGAAAACCGCACCCAGAAGTTGCCGCATTTGTTTCAACGATGGAAGAACAATTCTGTGATGCAATGAATGATGATCTGAATGTTTCTGGTGCAATGGCATCTATTTATAATTTTATAAAGAAAACTAATCCAATTTTACAGATTAATAATTTAGATAAGGATCAAAAGGACTATATTCTTGAGCGTCTGGCTTCATTGAATGATGTGTTGCAGATTTTACGTTTGCAGGGGTGTCCTCTGGCGCCCGAAGTGAATGGTCTTATTCAGCGCCGTGAGCAGGCGAGGGTTGATAAAGATTGGAGTACAGCAGATGCCGTGCGGGATGAGCTCGCAGGAAAAGGTATAGCTCTGATCGACACAGAAAATGGGCCTGTTTGGCGAAAGATAAAAGAGATAGATGAAATCTTTGTTGATTAAAGGTGGAATAACAGAAATTACTGTTGCTTTTTCTTACTATTCTATTATTATGTCAAACCTCGATATGATCGACTGATATGCGCTCTTAGCTCAGCTGGATAGAGCACCGGCCTTCTAAGCCGGGGGTCGCAGGTTCGAATCCTGCAGGGCGTACCATCTTTTTTATAGAAGAATCAGCCACTTGACTATTAGTTGAGTGGCTGTTTTCGTTTACCACCTGTTTACCACTTTCTTTTACTGATCTTGTAGCCTCATACATTGCCTGTAATTCTTGGCGATCTGGAATAAAATATCTTTCAAAAGCAAAGTTAGTACTGTGCATTGTTGCTCTTTTTATTTGCTCTGGTGTAGCAAATTCTCTTAATGCAACAGCACTACTATGTCTTGTGCCTCCGTAAAGGTCGACACCCTCAATACCAAGATTGTTGCAAGCTCTTTTCCATACCTTATAAAGTAATTTTACACCAAACTGTGTTCCTGCTTTAGTTCCATGTATACTTTTATCGTGACGAAAAAAATATAATTCTGGGAGTCCTTGAGGGTATTTGGAAAGTATTTCTATGTCTTCTTCGATTAGTGGAACTATTTTAGGTCTTTTTTCTTTTGGGTGTGGAATAAAAATAAACCCTTGTTGTAGATCAATATGTTTTTCTTTAATGTTGCGAAGCTCTGCAGGGCGGACTGAAATATAAGTGGTAAGAAACTTGATAGCTAACCATACTTTTGGTGATAGATGTTTAGTAGTTCTTTTAACTTCACTAAGAATTAAATCTTGTGTTTGTTTATCTACTGTTTTTCTATATCCCAACTCAAAACTAATAGAAGGAAAGTCGGGGAGTTTTTCTATCTCTTTTCTAACTTTTAACCATTTAAAGAAATCTGATAAGCAAGAGAGGTAATTTGATTTAGTTTTGTCCTTTACTTCTAATGAGTCTATAAAATCTTCTAACTGTGCATATTGTAAATTTTTTACATTTGTTTCTTTGAAAAAGGCTTGAGCTTTTCTTATATAATTTTGATGTTGTTTTAAGGTTCTAGGTTTTACTTTCTTCTCTTTCTTATCCAAATATTGTTTTGACAATTTAGTGAATGAGAGAGGGTTAGAAGCTAAATAGTCACGAGCATCAAATGAGCCTTTATCTACTTCATACCGTAAACCATCTAAGAATCTTTCTGCCTCTTTAAAGTCTTTAAATCTTTTCCTTACCTTTCTACCAAAGACTACAACAAACTTGCTTGTCGCTTGTTGGTCAGGGTGATTTGGGCACAGAACTGCACGTCTTCGGTCATCGTGACGCATGACACCGTTACATACGTGGCATTTTTGTTCTGTGTATATTCTTCCCCTCATACAGAGAGGAATACTGGCAGGAGCATTCATTGTCAAGCCTAGAACAATGAAGGTGTAGGTTTGTATTCTGGCATTAAACCGAACATATCAGGTTCTATATACTTATCCCCTTTTAATTCATCGTAGACGAGAACAGTGTTTTTTTGTCTGGTTCTGAGTATTGTTTTCCAATCTTTAGAATCCATTACTTTTCTAATTTCTTCTTGTGCTATATGTGCAACTGTCTCAACAACTCGCCAGTATCGTTTTTCGTCCTCTTCTCTTGTGGTTCGTTCAAGAGGTTTTTTTAAATCGTCTACTCCTAACCCTGCGATTATAGTAACCAGCAACCCCCTCATTTGAGCTGTTAATTGTTTCATGCTTTTTTGAATATGTTTTACAGCAACTCTCTTAATTTTATCTTTTGATGATGATGCGGACTGGACTTCTTTCCAGATTTGGGAGGTGCCAACCTTCGATTGGTTGTTGTTGTCTCTGTCTACTGCTTGTCGTGCATGGCGAAACCAATCATTTGTGAGATAATTCCATATCTCATCCATTTTGCTTAGAAACTCTTGATAGTTTCCGTCTCTTAATATTTCTTTTAATGCAAGCCTTCTTAACTGGAATTCTACACGTGTGCAGAATTCTGGATTTTGTCCCCATTTCTTTTTAAAGAATTCGAATTTTTCAGAATTTTCAGGCTTTTTAAGTTCTAATATTTTGTCATACATTCTGAGGAGTATTGAGCCTCGCCCAATTTGAACACCTGTTATTTTTCTATGTTCTCTAAATTGTGCATATTTCACCGCCTTACAGATATAATAATCTTCATCAAATAAACGAACTTGACCATTTTTAATATCATGGCCTAGTAGATCGAGACAGAGATCAGCACGTGAAACTACATTCTTAACAACAAATATTTGTTGCTCATTTAACCACCGTGATACTTTTTCAATCATTTCAGAGGCACCATTTTGACAGGAGACAGAACCTATATTTAATGATGCTGAGGGCATTGGTGATGATGCCTGACGTGCAGATATAAGAAGTGTTATATCACCTGTCTTTAAAACATAAGGATATTTAGAAACGCCTGTTCTCTGTAAATTCCAGTACAGTCCTGTATCTGTCTTAACGTCCAATATTTCTTCCGTGAGTGTGTCACTCTCCTGAAGGCGTTCTTTTTTTCTCTTACAGTGGTTGAACAACTGACTTTCAGAGGACTGCAGATTCATTGATATAGAAAGTGTATCAGGAACAATTGAAAGGGAGGGATTACTATTAGCACCCCCCATGATATTCAGGCTTGGGGGGTGAACCGTTTTAGTGTTATTCATTACGTTTACCCTCCATTACATATGCACCTGATATCAAACCGAGAACAAACATCTCGATGTTATCATCATCATACGTGGATGGGACGTGTTCTATGGTGTAATCATATGAATTACCTTGAAGAAGGTACTCTTCAATCTCTCTAGAAAAACACCATGCTCCGTCTGGCCAGACTGCTACAGACTGAAAAGACATACCCTTGCTTGGAATACCATTTTGAACTACTATAGACATGACTCGACCTCGATAGTTGAGTTTTAGCCCTTTCCTGTTTAGTTTGGCGACTGGAGGAAGGGGCTTTTTTATCCAATTTTCTCTACTAATTTCTCTGTGACCCATACTGCTACACTAAAGAAGAACAACAACAAGAATGCACCACCGACATAATCCCATGATGTGAAACCTGCATATTGCACTAAACCTGTATTCATTCTACCCTCCTATGATGTTCACACGGATTGATACAACTAAGTTTCTGTTTTCTGTTCTGTCTGATTTATATGAAAAGATGTTGCCTAGTATCGGGATATAACCAAGTAGAGGTATTCGCTCTAAGTGGTGGCCTTCTTCATCTACTGAAAGACCGCCAAGGAATATTGTTTGACCGTCTGCTACACGGATAGAGGATGATAGTTCTTGTTTATCTATAACTATGTCTGAGAATTGTTGTTCTAGTTCGGTACCTGCTGTGATATGTGATATTACTTGGTCGAGTTTGAGGTTTACAAATTCAGCACTTGGGCTGATTATTGGTGTTACATTAAACGTTACGCCTACGTCTTGACGTTCTATTGATGTAGCAGAAGAGTTTTCATCTCCATTATCTACATTTGTTTCTTTTATTATTGGTACGTTCTGGCCTACGTGAAGTCGTGCTGTTTCACCATTAAGAACAGTGAGCACAGGAGAGCTTATTATCTGGCCATGATTAGTGGAATCTTCGCCTGACACCTCAAGTCTAAAGAAACTCTCTACAGCCTCAGAGAGAAGACCAATAGAGTTACCGAAAAGAGGATCGTTGATGTTAAAACGGAAATCGCCGGAGTTCACCTTGATACGGGTTCCGAGTTCCTTATACTCACGATCTGTAAGATATGCGATTACGGCTTCAACTTTAACCTGGAGGCCTGCACCATCTATTTTGTTCAATATGTTAGATGCTCTTTCTACATCTTCTTCATATCCAGATAAAAGTATTCTATCCTCTGCAACTTTATAAACTGTAACATTGCCACAAGTAGCGTTCAGTAGCGGAATGATATTGTCTGTCTCTGTTGTATGGATATACTCAAGTTTATCTACCCAGCCTATTTGTGGCTGATCTAGGTTGTTTAAAAGAACAAGTGCTACACTTCTTTCATACTCTGTGCCCTTGATAAGTATTGAACGGTTCCAAAAGTCTGGATAAAAGGTTTCTACCACCTTGGAATCTTCAAGAGACTTTAAGCCCATTCGGGTTGAGATATGTTTAAAGCGGTAGGTAGAAATATCTGGTTCTTTTGCAACATCTACTTTTTTCACTACACTCATAAATTGACGAACGTCTAACGGGTCACCAGAGAGCAATACAACGCTTGTACCTTCTAGTGGATTTATTGCAAGACGATCTTTATATAAAACCTCGGAGCTATCCTTTAATACATCTGAGGGGATATGACGCAGGTGTATGTAGCCTAGGCTATCTCGTGAGGTTGAAAGAGGGGTAGAGGAGTCGGTGATTGTAAATACATTGCGGTTTGTACCTGTCTCATGCAGAACCAGCCCGACAGACTGAACTACACTCAAGAACTCTTCTAACAGTGAATAAACAGGTATGTCATTTTGTACCCATGAAATAGTTTGTTCAGGGGCATTAAGGATGAAGGAAGTTTCTGTTTTCTCTGCAACCATAAAGAGAATATCTGAAAGTGGAGCTTCAAAAAACTCTACGCTTATTGTCTCAGGTTCTGATTCTGATGCAATAGAGAAAGAAGGAAGAGTTCCATAAATTAATACATTCAAAAGTAAGATTGTAATCTGTAGTCTTTTCATGGCTTAGAGGTAGTTAATTTGTCGACGATAGAACTGTCGAGTTAGTAGCTTTACGCTTACATGCGTCAATAAAAAAATCCGTCTCGAATAATGTTAATTTGTTTGCGTTTGGTTGATTGCTCATATTGTGTTTTGGCAGGAGCATTTTTTTCTTTGACCCCTGACTCTCCAAGCTCTTACGTGTGAAATCAAAAAGAAATGACTTTTTTGATTCACTAAACCTACACCTGTACCGAAGAAAACAAGATCAATTGTCATTTTTACCCTTAATTGTAGACATACCTTGTTGTAATAAGGCCAATCCAACAATGATTAGAGTTAGAGCTATTCCTGCAACTACAATCATTGTAAGATCACCGAGTATCCCTTGCATTCCTGCCTTAGCTACTCGAAATATTTCTGCTATATCCATCTGCGTTACCTGTTTGAATAAAAAAGTGGAAACAAACCGAAGCCTGTTCCCACTTATAGGTATTAACCTTTAGTGCTCTTAACACCCTTCTTAGCGTGCCATTGAGCGGTATATCCTACTGTGAATGTGATTCCAAGAATCACAAGACCAGTAATAACTGCTGTTACACCTGACATATCTGCTGCTGCGAGAATATCTGCTACTGCCATGTATATACCTCATACTGTTATGATTTATTGTTTTACCGACCACCAAAACCTCTACTTAGTATGCCGATGCCTAGCATTATGAGTAGTAAGCTCACAATGCCTACTGAAAGTGTTGTAAGGTCAAGACGTATTCCATTAAACATCGAAGCGTTTACTAGTGGTGTCCACTCCGCTGAATACGCCGAATGTGGAACGAAAAAGAATATTATTGGAAGTGATAGTTTCCGAATAATTTTAAACGCGACTTTTATCATAATGACCTTGAGTTATGTTGACTGACCTAATCACCAAAAGCACAAGGGGAAGGTATCAGCCAACGCTGAAAACCTCCCCCTTATGCTTGTACTACCTCAATAAAACGTGCATTGAGTTGCTTAAAAGACTTCTTTTCACCTGTATCTTTAGCTACATAATTAATTCGCTTAACAAAACCTGAATATTCAACAAGGGTTTCCACTTCCTGGCCTTCTGCACCCATCATACGGGTACTGTTAACGATGATTCCTGCAGGAGTGGAATATTGATCTTTACTCTGGAGTACTACTTGATGGTTGTAGCGCTTTTTGTCGCCTTCACCATAGTGTTCAACTTCAACGATTTTTCCTTTGATATTTAATTGATTTAATTGAAGTTCTGTTTTTGACATTTTATTTACCTTTCTGGTTATTTTTCTTTTTATTGTTTTTATTTAATGGCCGTTAATACCAATCATCATCGTCATCTTCATCATCTGGATCACTATCTTCATCTAAGTCTTCTTCCAACTGTTGACGCCAGCCAAATTCATTAATCAAAAGTTCATAAACCTCATAACTGTCATAGCCTTCATTAACTAATTCAGATCGAACTTCAGAAAAAGATGAACCTTCAAGAAACATCGCATTTGCATATGCAAATACTTCACCCTCATCAAATTCTAATTGCGCTTGTCTCTTCTCGAATGACATTGTCAGCCCTTTGATTTTTTATGTTTTTGTGGTTAAAATATAGAGTTAGATATCTTTTTTACATGAGCCATATCTTTATGGTATGAATATTTAATTATCATATCTAAATGTTATGCGCAACTCTTTTTTATGCTTTATTGGTATATTTATGCTTTTTGACGATATTCTATCTAGAATTAAAAATTCGACTGATCTGAACACTCTCACAGCTGTAGCTGATTTTGTAGGGTCGACTCAGGCACATCTATCTAGAAAGAAAAAGAAAAATGAATTTTCGGCTGAATGGGCTTTTAAGATCAGTCAACACTATAACCTATCGACTGATTGGATTATGACAGGTAAACAAAATGATATGTCCATTGAACATTCTATCGTTAAAGACATTGATGTGTGGCTTTCCGATCTTACAGTAGCCAAAAATGAACCATGGCGTCTTTTAGCATTTGAAAGTGACTTCAAAGAACTTTTCCCAAGATTTAAACAATGGAAAGAAAAGAAGAGTGAACAACCTGAAAGTGATAAGGATGGACTTTCGAAAGTAGTTTAATAATTAACAACCGCAACTAGCATTTCTGGTAGGACTACATTGTAGTCCTATTACTTTTGGTAGGTGCTTTTATAATATTTAGTAGATATTCTAATTCTTTTTTGACTATTAACACTTTTACCAGTTCAAACTTATAGAAAGAGCCATGTTTAAAAACATTATCATACTTGTTTTACTCGTAACGAACGCTTGTAGCATTTACTACATTTACGAACACTTTGATCCTCAACGCAATGTTACAACTAACAAACAACGCATATACGAAAAACCTAAATTCTTCTACAGAGTACATATGGTAGGTGGCGGACTTGCAGAAGCACAAAGCTACAAAGATAAAGGTACTAAGTTCGACCTTTTCGATAATGGCAAGGTAACGATGACCATACCAAAATCAAATATTATTAAACTGGAAAAGGTTTACTATAAAGCTCAACAGACAGGAACTAGCTATACTAATAAAGTTGAAATCATAAAACACAATTAGATCAATGGATAACTACTTCATAAAGGCAATACAAGATATACTTTCAAGCTCAAGTGCAATTCTACTATTTATGGTGGGTATTGTTATATCAATATTTGGATTACTACTACCAGTATTTGTATTCAAAATAATGAAAAACACATCTGCAATGAATCATAAACTAGACGAATTAATCAAACTACAAAAAAATAGACTTTAAATTCTACCCACATGTTTACCCAATGTTTACCCATGTGTTTTTTATTTAAACATTATCAGCACCTTATAATATACGCTTGAGGTTCAAATCCTCTCATTCTGACCAGTAATTTTCATTTCCTAACAGATTGTCTTGAACTAAAAAAATCTAGAGTTCTAACTCCAACATATTTCTCTCTAATACTTTTGTTAGTTGACCTACTAATCTCAAAATAGTAAATACTCTTTTGTTGGTTAGCTGCTGTGCTTCAATATAGCATCAGACTTATTATGTTTACAATATTGTTAAAGTACTGAAATCTAAGGAATATAATCACTTTAACACCTAAAATAAAAACCTAACTAGACAGAATCCGTATAGCACACTAATTACGCAATCTGTCTAATATACTGTTATATTTTCTAATTTAAAACATTCAACCAATAGGACTTGCAATATGCTAATTTTTAAAAGAATTATTACGGTTTGTTTTTGTTTGGCTATTGGCGTTATAGTTTATTTCTTTTTAATTTGTGCTGCCATAGGAATTGTCGTAGGTCTTGTAAATCATGGAGATTCTGATTCAGCTAGATTTATAGCTGAGCGATTTGCTAACAAAAATATAAATTACATATTTTTTTCTACTTTTATTCTGGCATTGACAACATCCTCTTGGTTAACTTTTGCAGGTGTTTTTCCATGGTGTAAAAAAAGGATTAAACAGTAACAATCCAAAATTCATAAAGGCAGCAGAAGTAATCGAAATATAACAAGGCGCTCAAGAGGGACGGCAAGAGGCTATGCTGTTTGCCACACTCAAAGTTGAATCAAAACTTATAAATACTGAACCAGTTTCGGGGTAGTTCACTTGCCGCCCCTTAGCTAAACGTTGAGCCTGTAGAAAAAGTCTAAATAGTATGAAATTACAGGATAAATTTGGTATAATTCTTTTCAATTATCTAACTTGAACGGTTAACTTTACCAAAGAGTTCTGCGATGCCTAGATTTAAGCCAACAAATCCTGCTCAGGGGCTGTTTCTGCCAGTTTATCTTGATCGTCAACTGCAACAGGGAACATTCGAGTTTGCCATCAACCATATCATTGAGCACGAACTCGACTTATCACACCTGGAAAACAGATATAAAAATGATTTTAATGGTGCCCCTGCCTATGATCCTAAGATTCTGCTCAAAGTAATCCTCTTTGCCTACTCCAGAGGTATAACATCCTCTAGAGAGATTGCCAGATGCTGCCAAGAAAACATTGTATTCATTGCACTCTCCCATAACAGCAAGCCCCATTTTACAACCATAGCTTCATTTATTTCAGGTATCGACAAAGAGGCTATCCATCTATTTCGTGAAGTGCTGCTGATTTGTGATGAACTAGGCCTGATCGGTAAGGAAATGTTTGCTGTTGATGGCTGCAAACTCCCATCCAATGCATCAAAAGAGTGGAGTGGCACAAAGGCTGGTTTTAGAAACAAGTGCACAAAACTTGAAAATGGCATTGAAAGAATCATCAAGCGACACAGAAACACTGATACGACAGAGGCTGAGAAGCAAGTCCAGGAAACCGAGAAACAGTATTTGAACACACTAAAAAAGCAGACCGAAAAAATCAAGAAATGGCTTGATGATAATGACGACAAACCAAGTCGTGGTTCCAAACCACCACAGTCAAATATTACAGATAACGACAGTGGGAAAATGAAGACCTCAAATGGTGTTATACAGGGTTATAACGGTGTTGCCATGGTTGACAATAAACGCCAGATTATTGTAGCGGCTGAAGCCTTCGGAGAGTCAACAGAGTACAATCTGCTTATGCCGATGGTTGAGCTTACTCGCAATAATTTCAGAGTGATAAATAAAGATAAAGATGTTTTCAGCACAACAAAACTTACTGCTGATAGTGGTTTTCATACCAACAATAACATGAAGTCTCTGGCAGAGGAACGTGTTGATGCATATATCGCTGATCGTCATTTCCGCAGACGCGATCCACGTTTTGATGATGCTGGAAGATACAAAGAGAGAACCACCAGAGAACGTCACAGAATAGATAGATCAAAGAAACAGTTTTTACCCGCTGACTTCACGTTTGATTCTGATTTACGTTTTTGCATCTGTCCTGCTGGCAAGAGAATGTATCGTAGCGGTTTTGCCACCTTGCGAGGAATTAAGCGTGCTATGTTTAGTGGGCAAAAACGCTATTGTCGTGTGTGTGACCTTCGTTCTCAGTGTTTACGTTATCCTGATAGAACTGAGATACGCCAGGTAAGCTGCCCTGTTAAAGCAGCAGAGAATAACACTCCGGCAGCGTTTGCCGAAAAGATGAAAACAAAGATCGATTCTGTTATCGGTAAAGCAATTTATGCAAAAAGGATTGCAACAGCTGAACCGCCTTTTGCTCACATACGCAGTGTTATGGGATTAAATCGATTCAGTCTTCGTGGGAAAAGTAAAGTTAATGGACAATGGTTGCTGTACTGTACTGTGCATAATTTGAAAAAGATTTTCAGATATGGTGCGTGGGCTGAACCAATATAGAAGGTATCAAAATCTAAGAGGAAGATGGCGAATACACTAACTTGTTATGTTTTTATGGTAATAATGAGGTGGATTGTGTAACTACATAATAACAAAACAATTAATAAATTTTGAAAATGTCTGATACGGTTTCTGCCGAGATGTCAGATCAGGTTTTTTCTACAGACTCGTTATATGTCCAAAGGAAACAAATGAAATTTAATCATTTAGGCATACCAACCAAAGATAGGTTCGAAGGTGAAATTGATCTTCCTCATTTAAAAATGACGGTATCGGATCATGAAAATAATCCGTACGGAATTCAATGGCAACGGTATTGGGAAGGTGCACCATATCCAGATCTTGTTAAAACAGTACCGCATGTTGCTTTTGTTGTAGATGACCTAAAAAAGGCAATAAAAGGTAAAAATGTAATTATTGAACCTAACTCACCGAGTAAAGGGCTGGTTGTGGCATTTATCGAAGAGAACGGTGCTCCAGTAGAACTAATGGAATATAAGGATGAAAGCATATAACAAGTTGCTGCACTCGGAAAAATCACTCGCTGCGCTCCTGATTTTCCGGTGAGCAAGGCGTTATACATATCAGAGATCAAAATTAGAAAGATGAATATTCTTATAAAAGAGCTACTTGACCAGCTTGCGATAAAAGATGCTATTGTTCAAGCCTCTACACCGAATGATTTATTGCCTTCTAGGTTAGAAGATAAAGTAGGCGGAGAACTTGGAAAGGAGTTTGTTGCTCATCTAACAAAGTCAATCCAAGAAAGCAAATATTCAGCGACTAAAGCTGCAATAATTCATGTCCCTAAACCTGGATTTACAACAAGACCTGCCGCACTTTTGACTTTAGCCGATAGAGTTGTTTATGAATCTTTAGTGGACTCAATAAGGGCCAAAATTGAAAAGAAACTAATTAGTGATAAATATGTTATGTGGCCTAGAGCTGTCTACTCTCCTAAAAAATGGGGAGAATTTGAACGAGCTCCTATCGAATCGGGCGAAGATTATATTGTAAATATAGATATTACCGCTTTTTACGATTCAATAGATCATGCGATATTGGAAGATAAAATAGTTCAACTAGTTGGTGAAAATAAGAATGCTAGCTGTGTATCTAAGTTTCTTTCCATTATTATGGGGGCGAGTAGAGGGTTACCGCAAGGGCTTTTGCCATCTGACACGTTAGCGACTCTTTACCTTCAATCGCTTGACTCGGCGATGCTTCGTTTTGGTTTTAACTATTGGCGTCATGGCGATGATATAAGGATGAGCACAAGTAATTATTCATTAGCACGTCAAGCAATTGCAATAGCCGAAATTGAATTAAGAAAAATTGGTTTAGTTTTAAATTCATCTAAATGTTTAATACAAAAGGCTAGTACATATGATGAACATTTACTTGAAACAAGTAAGGTCTACGAACTGATAAAGGAAAAACTCTTCCAAAGCAATGTTGAAAAAGCTAGTTCAGATGCTGAAGTTTTAGAAGGAAAAATGGATGAAGCGAAATTAGATGATCAACTGAAGTGGGATTTGTTTTACCATCAATCAGTTTCCGTTGAGGAGGTAATTAATAAAATAAGTGAGCACCTACAACCTAGCGAAGTCAAAATAGCAGAAGAACTTTTTACTAGTACTTTAGAAGGTGTGCCAGATGGTATTAACCCTTTACCTAAAGACCAATTTCATGTTCAGTTAAAAAAATCTCTGTTACGAATGGCTGCTGGTAAATCAAATTTAGCGATTAGCCATTGTTCAAGTTTAATAGCTAAATTCCCAGATAAAACGGAGTTGATATGTAACTACTTACTAGCGTTATCTTCGACTGAGCAAGGAAAAATTGCAGAACAAGTAGAAAATGTAATAAATACAGAGATATTTTTTACTTCTTGGCAAAAAGCATGGATTTATAGAGTCATGCTGCAATGTGTAGAGTGCTTACAAGATGCAACGAAACTTAAAATTCTAAAAAACTGTAAAGATCAATATGCTCATTGGCTTGAGCGTTTAGAGGGTTTTAAGGTTCTAGCTAAAGCTAATGAACTGCCTTTTGATCTTATAGCTCAAAGTTGGGAGTTAGCACCACTTGCATATAAACCTGACTTAATAGCATCGGCTGTTTACTTAGCACCAAATTGCAATAAATCAGAGCGTTTTTTAGAAGGTATAAAACAGTCTCCTATTGAAAAAATTGTAGCACGGCACTGCCAAGTTAAATTAAGTAAAAGAAAATAGTGACATTGATAATTGTATAACACAGCGCTACCTTTAGGCGTCAAGAGGGACGGCAAGAGGCTATGCTGTTTACCACATGTTTACCACTTCATTTTTTACCCCTTGTCATTATTGACTTTGAAGCATCAGTCGCAGGTTCGAATCCTGCAGGGCGTACCAAATATATAAAGGGTTATGGAAATATTTTTCCATAACCCTTTTTTTATTTCCGTGTCCCGTCCTGAAATAGGTTTACACATTGGAGACTTATTTTATGGAAGCTATTAAAAGCACAAGAAAGAAACGAACTCAATGTGATTACACCCTCCCTTTTAAATTGGCTGTCGTCGATTCTGTTGAAAAAGGTGAGATGACGTACAAGCAAGCTAAGACCACACATGTCCTTGGGGATGAAAACTCCAAGTGCTGTACACGAAGAAGCCTGTGAGTTGACGCTCACAGGCTAATGAAAAACTGTAAACCTATTTTAGGACGCTACACTAGCCTAGAAAATTGTCGAGTGCCCCTTTTTGATCGAGTGCGTATAGGTCATCACAGCCTCCGATGTGGTAATCGTTGATGAAGATTTGAGGGACAGTGCGCAGGCCATTGGCTATTTTTACTAGTTTTTTTCTCGCATCATCATCGTTTGTGACATTGATTTCTTTATATTGTATTTTTTTGCGATCTAAAAGGTTTTTAGCTTTGACGCAGTATGGGCAATGGTCGCTTGAGTAAATTTCTATTTTAGCCATGGGTTAGATATAGTAGTTGAGGGTTGGTTGAATTTTATCAATATAAAAATTGTTAAATAGGTAGTCGTTGTTGGTCAAATTACTTTAATCTTTTTTGTATTGGGGGTTGAATGCTAAAAAGGGTTCCAAGTCTTTGATTTTGTATATTTCATGTATCCAACGTTTACGCCAGCTCTAAGTCCTGCACCTAGTCGCATCGGGGCAAGGATGATATTGCCAGACTGGTGGTAGTTGGCACTTATTCCACCAATAAAATATAAGCTTCCGTCTACAGCAGGAAAGCGCTGCATCAATGCTGCTGTACTGGGTAGATGGTAGATAAGTACATAGACTTTTGATAAATTGCCACCAGCATCAAAGCCAATTGATGGGCCTGTCCAGTGCACTGTGGTGTTGCCACCTGAGTTAAATTTCAAAATTCCATCGCCGTATCGAGCGCCAACTCCTAGTGCACCACTTGCTTCTTCACCTTTAATGATAGCGTTAGGCTTGCCTTGCTCCTTGAATATTTTTCTGACTACCTCAGCCACACCTTCTGCGCCGTCGCCAAAAAAGTCTTCTGCATCTTGAATGATGGAGTCCTCTTCGTATCCTTCCTCTGCATGAGCGTTCATGGTGAAGAAGGTGATAAATGAGAAAAATAATATGTAAGAAAAAAATTTAAGTTTCATGTCATTTTTTGTGAGTGTTAAAAATTTGCAGAAATAAAAACATTTTCAGTAAATTAAGACTGTTTCATCTCTTGTTGATTAAGACTGTCAGGTGTGTGAGAAAATATAATAACCTAAGTATAGGTGAATGAGCAAGGGGTTCGCTGGGTGTGATTGAATGTTGTCTGTTTTGAAAAATAAAGTGAAGTGAATTATTCAGAGAAAAAACGATTATCTGAGAGTTGAGCTTTTATGTAATTTAGGAAGTCAGACAAATTGTAAGGTTTTGGAAGTGTATATTGTGTTGTTGTGTTTTTTTATAATGTCTTTGATGCCAATGGTTAGTGTTGTTTCGGGTGGTGGCTGGAGTGTTTGAGTGGATTAGGAGATCAGTTAGAGTTCTTGACTAAATGTCAGACATTAAGTTAATTAATAGTTATACCTTTCAATTATACATTACGGAAAAAGAAACCATGATTCCAAAAGTCACCACAGAAATAAACTATGACGCAATTTCAGAAATGTTTCGTTCAGCTCTAAAAGATGGGCGTCACTTCCTGTACGAATATGAAGTATACAATCTGCTGGGGAAGTCTGGTGCAGAAACTCCTCCAAAGAGCATCCTTATCCCTCGTGGTGCACGTCCCTCTGAAGAGGAACTAACCGTCTTGCCCGGCGATAAGGTAGTGTTGAAAATCGTTTCGTCTACGATTATTCACAAAACTGAGGTGAGAGGTGTTCGTGTTGTTGACAAAGAACCTAATGTAATCCGCTCCGCAGTCCGGCGAATGCTTTATGAGGTTCCTGAAAATTATGCGGATTGGTGTAAAGGGAACCAAGATGCTGTTCCAGAAGTATATAGAGGGCTCACTGGCGAAGCGTTGCTCACAGCTATTTCCCGTGATCTCAAGGGTATCCTTATGGTTCAATTTATGCCACCAGACTCAGGAGCGTTTGGAAATGAACTCATTGTTGGGCTTAGAAATACACGTGAGTTCGGAATGGTGATTAGTGCCGGTTTAGGAGGTACGGATACTGAGCTTTATGCTAAACGTTTTCGCAAAGGCCAGGCTATAATCGCAGCTTCTTGTGAATTGATAGATAGCGAACGCTTTTTTGAGTTGTTTCGTAAGACTATATCTTATGAAAAACTGGCAGGGCTAACACGTGGCCAACGCCGGATTGTAACTGATGAGCAGTTGATTGAATGTTTTAGCTCCTTTATTGAAATGGGCCGGACTTATTCCCCTGTTAATCCTAAAGCGGAATTCATTATTGATGAAATGGAGATTAACCCATACGCTTTTACAGACTTTTTAATGGTTCCACTAGATGGGATGTGTAAGTTTTCTCAACCTCAGGTGCTGAATAATAAGCGTCCGGTAGGTAAGATTGATAACCTTCTGCATCCCAAAAACATAGCCTTGATTGGTGCTTCAGCCAAAAGAAAGAATTTTGGACGAATCATTATCGATAATATCCTGAAGGCTGGATACGGTAAGAATAATGTCTGCTTGGTTAAACCGGGAATTCATGAGATTGACGGTATTAAATGTTATCCAGATCTAAAGTCTCTGCCAAGTAAAGTTGATCTGTTCGTGGTTGCTGTTGGAGCTGAACAGGTTCCAGCTCTTGTGGATGAAATTGTTGATCTTGATTGTGCAAACAGTGTCATGTTGATCCCCGGTGGAATGGGAGAAAATGAAGAAAGTCAAGAACGCGCGGCACAGGTAATCTCAAAAATTAATAAAGTACATTTGTCCCAAGGGGGAGGGCCGGTTTTTCTTGGTGCTAATTGTATGGGGGTGATATCTCATCCTGGAAATTATGATACTTGGTTTATTCCTGAAGAAAAATTACCTAAAAATAGAGACATTGTTCCTCGTCGAGCTGCATTGGTGAGTCAAAGTGGAGCTTTTATGCTTCACCGCATTAGCCAGTGCCCAGAGCTATCCCCTGCATATCTTGTGTCTATGGGGAATCAGACAGACCTAACGTTGGGCGATATGGTGGAGTACTTTAAAGACTCTGATGAGGTTGATGTAATTGCTGTTTATGCAGAGGGGTTTAATGACATGGATGGCTTGGAATTTGCCAAAGCTGTCCGTGCCGCAGTTCTCAAAGGTAAAGAAGTGCTGTTTTATAAGGCTGGTCGGACGCCGGAGGGGCAGACCGCCACCAGTGGTCACACAGCCTCACTTGCTGGTGACTACATGGTTTGTGAAAGCTGTATTCGTCAGGCAGGCGCCATTGTGGCGAGGTCTTTCACCGAGTTTCAGGATCTTTTTCTTCTAGCGCAAAGCTTTTGTGGGAAACGTGTTAAAGGAAATCGCTTGGCTGCTGTTAGTGGTGCTGGTTTTGAAGCCGTTGGAATGGCAGATTCCATTCAATCAGACGATTTTCAAATGCAACTTGCTGCCTACTCCGATGTAACTATAGGCAAAATATCCAAGGTACTTGAGAAAAAGAAACTTAATAAGCTTGTAACAATCAAAAATCCGCTAGATATCAGTCCTTCAGCAGATGATGAGGCACATTCGGAAATTGTCCGAGTGCTTGGTGCGGATGGTGCTGTTGATGCCATCGTTGTAGGCTTGGATCCACTATCTCCTATGACTCGTACTCTGAGTGGTACTCAGATGCCTGCTTTTTCTATGGATGACGAGAGCGGAATCATGCCACTTATGTCTCAGGTTGTTGAGGGATGCAGTGTGCCAGTAGTTGCCGTGGTTGATGGAGGGAGGTTGTATGATCCGTTTCGTGATGCATTGCTTGCAAACGGAGTACCTACTTTTCCAGTCTGTGATAGAGCTGTGGCCTCTCTTTCCCTTTATATAGAAAGTCGGCTCTTTGTCGATAGTATCAGGATGGGGCTGGCTCAGTGATGTTGAGAATGGCTAAAGGAAGGTGTTGTGTCGGTCTGGGAATATTATGGTAAGAAAAATTAAAAATTCTGATCTGATTGTGGGGCTTGTAGTTGTAAGTGTCTTGGGCGTTTTTGTGCTTGTGCCAGATGCACTGAGTTGCTTTATGTTGTTGAGTAAAGAGTATGCATACCTTATGAGCTTTATGAAGTTTGCTGTTCTTGCAACCTTTGGAGAGTGTCTGGCGTGTCGAATTACCTCAGGCTGTTATGTGAGAGATGGCTTTGGTCTCCTTCCAAAATTTGTAGTCTGGGGAGGGCTTGGAGTCGTGATTAAGGTCGCCTTTGTAGTTTTTTCAACTGGCACTCCTAATGTGTTAGCCTCATTAGGGTTGAGCGTAGATGCAGAGACAATACAAGCTGGAAGCCATGGTATGAAAATCTTAATAGCCTTTTCTGTCAGTGTTTGTTTAAATCTGATCTTTGCTCCAGTAATGATGACCTTGCATAAAATAACTGATTTGCATATTCATGAATTCCGGGGGGAGCTTATAGCTCTATTAAGACCGATAGATGTTGTGGGGATCCTCAAGAGAGTAGACTGGGAAACTATGTTTCACTTCGTCTTTAAAATTACGATACCTTTTTTTTGGATACCTGCCCACACGATTACATTTTTGTTGCCGAGTGAGTTTCAGATTCTTTTTGCTGCTGTTTTAAGTATTGCGTTGGGGCTTATTCTTGCTATTGCAGCGAATAAGAAAGAGTATGGGTGCTGTGTTTCTCGAGGCTAGAGTTCTGTTGGGGTAATAACGTGTTATTTTCTAATTAATTCTTTTTGTTTATGTCGTGTGTTTACTACAGAAAGTAGAAAATTATAAATAGGATAAGATGAGTCGACCAGAAGAAATAGTATCCCTTATAAAAAAGAAAATTACTTATCGTGAATACAAGCAGGGAGATGTTCTGCCAAAAGAGGAGACACTTGCCAAGCATTACTCGGTTAGTAGGGCCTGTATTCGTGAGTGTCTCAGTATTCTGAAGGCTCAAGGGTATCTAGAGTCTCGCCGAGGAAAGGGTGGTGGTACATTTGTAAAAAATATTCTTGAGTCGAATGAGATTGATAATCTCTATGGTGATCTTGTTTTGATGGGGCAAATGCAGATTAGAGATCTGTTGAATGCACGTTTGTTGATCGAGCCAGAGGCTGCACGGGCGGCTGCTGTAAATGCTGGGCCAGAGGATATTGAGCGACTTAATGATGCTATACAGTTTTGCAGAGATGTGGAAACAGAAAAAGAACGGATTGCTGGTAATACACTTTTTCACAATTTTATTGGGGATCTCAGTGCTAACCCGTTTTATGCGGTATCAATTCGTAGTTTCACGAAGTTTACCCAGCTTTTTATGCAGGCTGTAAGTCAACATAACTCGGAACTTCATGATCTTAAAGGCCATGAGCTAATTTTTTATGCAATAAAAAATAAAGATCCAGATCTTGCCTATGAAAAGATGTATGTTCACAACTCCAGAGCTAAGGAAAATATGATGGTTTTGGAAAGATTATTCAAAGAATCAAGTGCTTGGGAGCGTTAGAGAGGCAGAGTATTTTGGTGTTAACTTTGAGCTGATAACAAATTGAATTGTCATGGCAATCTCAAAGGTTGTTTTTTGTTTGTCGAGAGTGGATTTAGTTAGCCTTCTTCTATTGACATCAAGAAGTAGATATGGCATAAACTCTTTTTTAAGTTAAAAAAATTAACTTTTATGCTTTAATTTGATTTTGATGCTTGCAAATAATTAAAAAGTAAGTATTTATATCAAGTGAAAGTTGCGTTAGGAAGAAAAAGGTTCTTTTCTAACGCTTTTACAAATCCTGCAATGTTCAAGAGATGTTAGGCAGGATAAAAAAAAATAGTGGCATACACGGTTTGTATGCCCTGTTTCGCACTTAGGGTAACTAGTACTATATGTTGATGAGTAAATACTCAGCATGGCAATTACTACCTCGGGTTTGGAACATTAGACAACAAGGAGATTTGTCATGGCTGAAGGAACAGTAAAGTGGTTTAACGATGCTAAGGGTTTTGGTTTTATCGAGCAAGATGGTGGAGATGACGTATTCGTACATCACACAGCTATCAACGCAACCGGCTTCAAAAGCCTTGAAGAAGGTGCTCGTGTAACATTTGACGTAGAGCAAGGTCCAAAAGGTCCTGCTGCAGCAAACGTTACTCAGCTCTAATCTTTAGATTAGAAATATGACTTAAGTGGTTTTAAAATCGCTTAAGTCTAGAAGTAATGAAAGCCCATTAGAACTTTGTTCTAATGGGCTTTTTTTTGTTATAAACTTATGGTCGCTGCATCTGTGATCATTTCCATTAATTCGACGGCGGTGCCAAGTCGGATGCCATCTTCAAGCTCCTCTTCAGTGATATGACGTGCGATAGCACAAGGTTTACATGCCACCATAGGAACCTCATGGGCTTGTAGGTATGTAAGCATGTCATCGGCAGAATCACCAGTGGCAGCCTTTACATGGGTGCAAGCACCTTTTTTCGCTAAATAGACAGCTTCATCCAGAAGAAATATTGATACATCCTTGCCTTCCTTATGAGCGACAGTTGCAAGGTGCAAGCCTCTTGTTGAGCGATTTGTGTTGTCGGTTCCACATGAAATAATAAGTACGACTTTGTTAGACATAATTCTCTCCTCATTGCAAAAATTAATAAAGAGAAAATAATAACTTATATGAGTTTAATAACAATGCCACGCTGTTCCTAGAAGGGTGAGTTGTTGTCATAGGTGTTTTGATTAAGCGTTAATAGAAAGCAATACAATAGCTGTAATTGTCATTACAATGGATAATCCGGCTCCAACTTTGACAAAATCCTTTGTCTGGTAACCTCCAGGTCCCATAATCATAAGATTACATTGATGTGCAAAGGGTAGGACAAATGCACAGCTTGCACCATAGGCTACTGCAAGAAAGGCCATTCCAACATCGACACCACTGGACTGTGCAGCAGCATATGCTACAGGAGAAAGAATAACTGCCGCCGCAGCATTATTCGAGGTGGTGCTCAGGAGTGCTGAAATAATAAATAAAACACCAAAAACATAAAAAGATCCTACCCCAGAATCTGCAGGAAAGAGTGTCGCGGCAAGTTTGCCTGCAACGCCTGTCTGGAAAAGTGCATCACCAAGCGGTATTGTGCCAATAATGAGAAAGAGAATGCGGAGGTCAATGGCTTTTTGTGCGCCTCGAAGGGATACGCAGCCAGTTGCAACCATTAATAACGCACTGGCAAGAGCGCTTACGGCAAGTGGAAACCAGCCAAGCACCGGAGGGAGAAGCGCCAGACCTAGTAGAAGTAGCGCTATGGGAGCACGTCGTACATCTTCTTCTGAATGTTGACGATCGAGGAGAACAAAATTTTTGTCTCTTTCAAGTTTTCTAATATTTTTGGGAGAGCCTTGTAGGAGTAGGGTGTCTCCAATGTGAAGTGGTGTCGTGCCAATGTTGTGTTCAATAAGTCTATCTCTTCTCCAAATAGCACGTACAGAAAGTCCGTAAATTCTTCTAAAGTTAATTTCGTTGAGTGTTTGGTTGAGAAAGTCTGAGTGAGGAGAAATTGCAATTTCAGCAAGGTTGACGCCTCTGCCCAGAAGCTGCTCCATCTCGTCTCTTGTTGCTATTTTAAAGTCCAGTTTATGTTCTCTGGTTAGTGTACGGATGTCATCTTCTTGGCCATCGACAAAGAGAACGTCTCCGGTCTTCATGGTTAGATCGAGTTGAACATCGAGAAAATTATACCTAAATCCAGTTTTTCGTCCTACTTGTACAACTTCTACTTGATAGAGTTTGCCTAAGTTTGCGCTAGCAATAGTGCTTTCTCTAAGGGTTGATTCAGAACTGATAGTTAATTTGTAGAGTTGTTTCTCAGGTTGAAGAAGTGTCAGCATTCTATCAAGATATGTCTCTCCTCTTGTCGATTCACTCGATTGGTCTTTGCCCAACAATCTTGTGCCAATAAGAGCCATGTATGCGATTCCCGCAATGGATATAGGTATACCGAACTTTGCAAACTCAAACATCCCTAGGGTTCTTTCTCCATTGCTTAAACGGGAGAGCTCGTTGCCTAGTATAAGATTTGGAGTTGTGGATATAAGTGTTAAGGTTCCACCAAGAATTGCAGCATAACCAAGAGGCATCATGAGTTTTGATGCGGATATTTTTGCTCTACGGGAAAGAACTAGTACAGCCGGTAAAAAAACTGCGACAGTAGCAGCATTAGACATGATTGCTGAAAGTATGCAAGTTGTGATCATTATCAGAAGAATTAAACCTTTCTCATTTTTTCCACCAAAACGATCAAGCATCCGACCCATCAATGTAGCTACCCCACTTTCCTTGAGGCCCGCAGAAAGGACAAATATTGCTCCTAAGGCGATGACGGCATTGTTGCCAAATCCTCGTAGAGCGAGTTCCGCGGGGGTAATAGTTCCAGTAACTGCGAGGACTATTGGTATTGATAAAGCTGTGGCCTCAAGAGGAATGAGTTTGGTGATGAAAAGAATCATTGCAATGACCAAGGTGGTAATTGCAATCCATGCATGAAGATCCATTTTTGTTCTCCAGAAGCAAATGTGTCATAGTTGATTGAAAAGAAGGCGATGGAGCGTATCTTATTCATTAGTGTATGCCATTGTAGGAAATAGAGGCAAGAGTAAAAATGAGAATTATTAATAGGGTTGCCGGTGTTCAAGTTTAGGTATGGTTTTGTGGCCTATCTAATTGCAGGGGTCGAACTTTAATTTAGTATGAAATATAGTTAAGACTAGAGAATGTAACAGTATCAACTCAATAGTTTTCAAAAATCTCTGAGGCTGAAATGAAAAGACAGATACATATATTGTTTGTGCTTGTGTTATTTGTTGTTTTACCTTGCTCAACAGGACTAGCATCAGATTATTTCACCCTAGATGAGTATTATCAAATTCATCCAGATCAACTTGAAAAATCAAATAAATTTAAACGTATAGTTCAGCAAAAGGGTAAAGCTATTGAAACAGGTTTGCAGGAAAAACCTATTTCAATAGCCTTTGTGTATCCAGGTAAACAGGCTTCAGACTATTGGCGAAGAAGTATAAAATCCTTCACCAGTCGGATGGATGAAATCAACCTTAAATACCAAATACATGAGTATTTTACAGAGACAAATGTGAAGTGGCGTGTTGAAGAGCAGCAGGTGTTGGCGGCCTTAGAAAAAGATCCAGATTATTTGGTATATACTTTAAATATTTTCAAGCATCGTAGGCTTATTGAACGTATTCTTATACAGGGGCGCCCAAAACTTATCCTACAAAATATAACTACTCCAGTAAAAGATTGGGAAGGAATTCAACCATTTTTATATGTTGGATTTGATCATGCTATTGGCACTCAAAAATACCTTGCTGAAAAATTAATACAGTTAACAGGTGGCGCTGGTGACTATGCGATGCTTTATTTTACTGAGGGCTATGTGAGTCAAATGCGTGGCGATACTTTGATTCAATTTTTGTCCAAAAATTCTAACTATAAATTAGTTTCGTCATTTTATACGGACGGCAAAAGAGATAATGCTAAACTTGCAACAAGAGAGATAGTTTATAACCACAATGTGAAGTTTATTTACGCCTGTTCAACAGATATTGCTTTAGGGGCTTTGGACGCTTTACGGGATCTTGGTATGTTGGGTGAGGTTATAGTGAATGGTTGGGGTGGAGGGAGCAATGAGCTTGCTGCTATTAAAAAAGGTGAGCTTGATTATACCGTAATGCGCATCAATGATGACAATGGTGTTGCAATGGCCGAAGCTATTCGGTTGGATATAGAGCAACGAAGTGATCAAGTTCCCATAGTATTTAGTGGAGATTTTGCAGTGGTAAGTAGGGAGACAAAAGAAGAAGAATTAAATCAGCTGCGACAGCGTGCATTCAGATATTCCGGTGTAGAGTAAGGTCGTAGTTTGTATTTTATCATAGACGTGTTGCATATGGAGAAATAGTTTGGTTGATAGAAAAAAAGTCGCTGTTCGCAGACTTTCAAGTGTGATTGGCGTTACTTTGTCTATATTTTTGCTGGTGTTTTCGGTGATTGGTCTACTGTGGACCTACAGCACCACAAATCACCTTTTAGGAAAACAGGTGCTGGATACATTTGAGCAGCGCTTGGCGATTACCAGTAGCATCTTTCGTCATCAGGAGCAGCTTCTTCTCTTTTCATTGAGCAGTATTAAGAATAATCCAAACATTGTTGATGGTATTTCTTTGTGGCAAACAGGTAATACCCAGCAAATGCTTGTGGGTATTTTTGATAACTCCACAGAATTTCCATTAGATATTCTGTTTGTTACAAGTCCGGAAAATGAGATTCTGGCTAATGTAAGTTCTCCTTTTTATAACTTGGATTCTTTGCTGTCGTTGATGGTAAAAGAGCGAATTAATCTTTTAAGCGATGCGGAAATGCTTCACTTTGATGATGGGGCGAGTGATTTCACACTTCAGGCCCGGGCAGTAATTATTACAGATGAACAGACAGGAAAAGTTGTAGGAACGCTTTTTGGTGCAACTGTTCTCAATGATAATACGTCGCTTTTGTTAAAAATTAGACAAGAAACAGGAACTGCTGCTGTAACGCTCCTCGCATCAGGTGAGTACTTGGCATCAACTGAAAAGAAAGACTCATATATTAATCAATTAACTCTTGTTCCTAAAAGTCCAAATTCAATTTTATCCACGCTGCTTAGTGATGAGGTTTACTCGGTAGATAACCTGATTTTTAGCCCTCGATTACCTGTGTATAAACAGAATGGTACAGTTGTTGAAGTGGTCTTTGCTATGCCGGATACAATTCTAGCGGAGTTGCGGAGCTCTTATCTTACAAAGAGTATTTATCTTATTTGTGGAGCATTATTTTTTATTTTTCTCTCGGTTCTAGTTGTCAGAACGCTAACAGTCTCCTCTCTTAATCGACTGCTTCATTACTCTGATGAAATTGCAGCAGGAAAAACTTTGGCAAGCTATCAACCCTCCAAAATTAAAGAGTTTAATCAGCTTGGTTATGCCATGGAGAACATGGTGATTGGGTTGCGGGAGGTAAATGAGCAGTTGAGTCGCGATGTCATCGCACGTACAGAGGCAGAGAGTGCCTTGAGAAAAAGTGAGGTACATCTCAGGACACTGCTTGAGAGCATTCCGGATATGATTTGGTTGAAAAATAAAGATGGTGTCTACCTTTCATGTAATTATCAGTTTGAGTTGTTTATGGGGGCAACTCAAAATGGCTGGTGGTATCGCTCATGACTTTAATAATATTCTGGCTGCAATAATCGGTTATGCCGAGATTGCGCAGTTTAAACTTTCTGCAAGTGAACCGGCCAGAAAACCAATTGAGCAGGTCATTCATGCAAGTACTCGGGCAAAAGAGCTGGTGCAGCATATACTCTCTTTTAGCCGAAGAACTGAAATAAAGGACGATTTCACGTATATAAATTTGGTGGATGTTGCTCAAGAGGTGCTTGGTTTTCAACAATCTGTAATACCAAAAACCATACGGGTTGAAACTGATTTTCAAAGTGATGAAGGGCTTGTTTTGGGGGAACCTACTCAGTTGCATCAGGTGTTAATGAATTTGTGTACAAATGGTTGGCAGGCGATGGAGAAAGGAGGTGGTACCCTTAAGGTTGGACTAGGAATTGTTGAGTATACCGGAGACGATTTACTTGATGAACCACAAATGTCAGCAGGTAGTTATGTGCAACTATCAGTTACCGATACAGGTGTTGGTATGGATCCTGAGGTTATGGAGAGAATATTTGATCCTTATTACACCACAAAGGGGGTTGGTAAGGGCTCGGGAATGGGGTTATCTGTTGTCGTAGGTATAGTGAAAAACCACAGTGGTTTTATTAGAGTTCGTAGTAGTTTTGGGCAAGGTAGCTCTTTTGAAATAGCCCTTCCTCATGTGAAGGAGGTTGAGCCGCTACAGGTGTTTGCAGATAACTCTGAAATTGTATTAGGCACTGAACATATTTTACTCGTTGATGATGAGGTAATGCTTGCTGATGCCGGCAAAACAGTTTTAGAATCGTGTGGTTATACTGTTACTGCTGTAACAGATAGCAGCAAAGCATGGGATTTGTTTAAAGCTGATTCTTCAAGGTTTGATCTAATGATTACAGATCAAACTATGCCGGGTATGCAAGGGGCTGAGCTGGCTGAAAAGGTGTTAGCGTTGAGGCCTGATTTACCAATAATTCTCTGTACTGGTTACAGTAGTCAGGTAGATGAAAGGCAAGCAAAGCAGATTGGTGTTAAGGAATTCGTTTCTAAGCCAATAGATAGGTTGACTATATCCCATCTAATACGAAAGGTTCTGGCTTAGAAATAGTAGTTACTGCTTTGGCGTGATAAACCAGGCTACTCTTGGTTATCTTAGCTTGGTCGTTTGCTGGTTTTAATGTAAGAATAATTAACAAAAGATGTTGTTTTTTGGGGAAGTATTTGTTGGTGTTTTCTTTCTCTAGATGAATGTACGAAGATTTTTTGTTATTGAAGATCTGCCGTTTGACATGGCTTGTCGTCAATGATAAAAATTATACAATACTTAGTGTGTCTAAAGTAAAATGTTAACCAAGGAATTTGTGTGAGACTAATTCATTCTATTATCTTTCTATCTGTTTTCTGCACGGTCTGTGCTGCGCATGGTGCGAACTCTTTGCTGTTACTTGACAGTGATAAGCAGGTTGAGGTATCAGTTGACGATTTGCGTGCCCAGTCAGATCTGGATTTTATTCTATATGACCCTTTTCGTGGTGTTGAGCTAGAAATTCGTGGAATTTTGCTTGATAAGGTGTTGAAAAAGCATATTGGTCGATTACCAAAGCAAATCAAGCTAACGGCTCATGATGGATATGAATTAATCTTTGAAAACTGGACAACGAATAACTGGGTTATTGTGACCCAAGAAAATGGGGAGCCCATATCCTTACGAGAGCGTGGTCCTTTGCGTTTAGTGGAGCGAGATATTGGTAGTAAAGATCCTAGTAATTTGCGTGATTTCAATGATTGGGTGTGGATGTTGAAAGTTATTGAAGCACTGCCATGAAACTTACACTTAATCCTAAAAGTCGTGGCCTGTGGTTTTGCGTAGTTTGTATTATCTTTTTAGTTTGTTTGGTGTCTATAGAGTTTGGAGTGTTGTATCCACAGGTGAAGCGTTACTTTGATAATACTGATAGTTTCTACACATCTAGGCAACTAGCAGCCCGCTCGAGAAGATATATTGTAGAAACTTTGGAAATAATTTCAGAGTCCAAAAATCCTATTGAAGATAAGAAACATGTACAAGAGAATTTAGATCTAGCCTATGGGTTTCTTAATGTGGCTATTTATCTCAATCAATATCCCTGTACGAAAGTCTCTCTTGAAAAGATAGATAGCATGGGGCAACAATTGCAACAGTCGCCTGTTGATCTTGAGTTGTACATGCATACTATGATACCTGTTCTTCGTTGTTCTGATATTATTGAAACTGCTCAGAACAAGAAACGATCTACACTTGCCCTTAGTATGGCCAACACTCTTAATTATCATCAAAAGATACTCATGTGGGGGCTGGTTGGTATTGTTGGTATGGGTGTAGTCTTTTCTGCGCTGCATTTAAAGCAGCGAAGTTTGCTGAAAAAGAAAAGAGAAGAAGCTCAAAAATGGATTAACCATGCCATGCGTGATGCTCTGACTGGTGCATTAAATCGTCGAGCATTTGATGAGGATCTGGCTCACTATATTAATAAGTATAAACAGAGTGGGAACCTGTTTTCGCTTCTTATGTGTGACATAGATTACTTCAAACAATACAATGATACTATGGGGCATCCCGAAGGTGATAAAGTGTTAAAAAAAATCACCACTGAATTGTTGAAAACACTAAGAGATCGTGATCGTTTGTATCGGTATGGTGGAGAAGAGTTGATAATATTGCTTGATAATACTGACAAAATTCAGGCTAAAACGATTGGTCTGCGTGCTCTTAATTATATTCGTGACTTGCAGATAACACATCCAGGGTCTGAGATAGGGTATTTAGCAATCAGTATTGGTTGTGGAGACATAAATGAAGTGAACGAGTCACCAGAGGAAATCGTAGAGCTTGTGGATGGTAGGTTATACAAAGCAAAACAGGCTGGACGAAACTGCCAAGTTTCTGAATAAAACAGGAGAGAAGAATTGCTTTCTTCATTTCTTGTCTTTTGGGTAAGTGTCGAGCAATTAATTGTCGGAGAAAACGTTAATAACCCATTTTTGCAGGGATGACCCCGCGTACACCACCACGAGGATCTGGGGTGTCATTGTCTCTTCGTGGGATTAAGTGAACATGACAATGGAAGACTGTTTGGCCTGCTGAAGCTCCTGAATTCATTCCAATGTTGAAACCTGTGACCGTAGAGTCTTTTTCAAGAATTTGCTTTCTAAGCACTTTTATAAGGGTATCCATGTCACTTCGCTCTTTTTCGTTTAAGGCAAAGTAATCAATACAATGTCTCTTTGGAATTATGAGGTAGTGAAATTTGCTAACAGGAAATCCATCTTCAATGGCTATCATTGAATTACATTCTTCGGCTATTTTGCCTTTCAAGTTCTGATAGCAAAATATACAGCTATCAGCAGTATGTTGGTTGTTGGTCATGTGTCTGCATCCTGTTTAGCTTCAGATGGTTGCCTGCGATCTATTTATAAGTTGTTCTAGGTATGCCATTATCTAATATCTTTAAGCAATTGACGCAATTGAAAGTGGTGAATCGTGTTAAAGTTAAGAGTTAGGAAGAATGGAAATGTGTTGGGAGTGTTTGGCTCTTACTGTGGTGAACCATTGAGTGAAGCGTAGTGATTAAAGAAAATGGCGGAGGCGCATGGGAATCGAACCCACCTAGCGAGCTATTAACCCGCTACACCGGATTTGAAATCCGGGAGAGCCACCAGTGCCCTATCCGCCTCCGCATTATTTGGACTCACAGGTCAATTTTAGCTGTTTCCCTGTGTAATAAATGTGTTCCGAGTTTTAGGTAACGACTGTTTTGGTCGTCATTTCAAATTAAACTGGATACAGTTCTGGGCAAAGATAATTAGCATCTTTTGATATGAACTTCAAGCTTAATCCTTGAGAAAGCCACTTAAGTAATTGTATCATGTGTAATTCGCATAGTTGTCTTCTTGTGTTTGTTCATTCAATATTTATACTAAGCGATAGTGGTTTTAAAAAGAAATAATTCTTCAGTGAGGTTGTTATGGTAAAGTTATCGAATCTTGTCATTATCTTTCTGGTTTTGCTTTTTTCTGTATCAGGAATGTTGGGGTGTGTGCAGTCATTTGCGCCAGTGAACAACCAAATTCTCTTAGAAGGAGAAAAAGCAGGTGATGGTGATTATAAAGTTGGTGGATTGTCGCTGAGTTATGACTATGAAACTATTGGAAGCAAGATGCACCTTAAGGGCGTTCTTGTCTCCAAATGGATATATAATTCAATTCTTGTGCGTGTTTTCTTCTTTGATGAAAGCAGTGCCTTGCTCAAACAAAAGATAGTTTATTATTCACCAAGTAGAAGATCATTGCGATCGGGTTTGGTGATTGATGCGGTACTGGATGTTCCAACTGATGCTACAGGAATGGCTTTTAAGGTTGTGGCCGATCAGTGGGCAGATAATAAATAATAGTCTAAAGATACGTTGTAAATAAGAAAAGTAGGAACTAGGTATATGATTGATAGAAAACCTTATGTTATTGGTATAGCAGGTGGCTCAGGTTCTGGGAAAACCACTGTGATTAGCAAAATACTGGAGATTATCGGAGATGAAAATACGGTGATATTCCAGCACGATTGGTATTATAAAAACAATCCACATCTCTCTTTTGATGAAAGAGCTGTGTTGAATTATGATCACCCTGATGCTTTGGAGACGAGTCTGCTTATTTCTCACTTGCAGGAAATTGTCAGTGGGCGCCCTGTAACTGCACCACAATATGACTTTAGTCAGCACTTACGTAGAGAAGAGACTTTACTCGTTAAGCCAGAGAAAATTGTCCTTGTGGATGGAATTCTTATTCTGGGTGATAAAAAATTACATGAGTTGATGGATCTAAAGATTTTTGTTGATGCAGATTCAGATCATCGATTTATTCGTCGTATGGAGCGTGATATAAAAGAGCGAGGTAGAACTCGAGAATCAGTGGTGAGTCAGTATCTTCAAACAGTAAAGCCGATGCATGATCTCTTTGTTGAGACTTCCAAAAGGTATGCTGATATCATTATTCCTCATGGTGGGCAGAACGCTGTGGCTGTAAATCTTCTCACCTCTAAGATAGAATCGCTTCTAATGGATAGTATTAATTCTTAAAGTATAGTTTGTCCTTCGATGTTTTGATGTTGAAAGATGATTAGAGCTCTGTTTTGGAAAAGATAGATAAAACAAAAAATTTCTTCTTTGCTATGTTTCTATAGTTACGTAAAAAAACCTGATTTTAAGATGAGTGATTTATAAGTTTGCCGAAATCCATTAAAGTTGGTATAGTTTAAGGTTGGAATTTAAACATATATAATATTATTAGCTACAGTAATTCAACAAAACGATAAACATGCAGTGTGAAAGATTAATTGGTTTGATTAAGTCCTGGTATGGGCATGTGCAAGATGAAACTATGGCCCCAGCTCGTATGGTTATGTTCATTGAACAGCATGCTGAAGAATGTGATATCTGCCTTGCAGATCCAGACTTAAAAGGTGAAATTGCGAAGATTACAGAAATGATTCTTCCTGAATCTAAAATCCCAAAAGCGGTTCGTCAGGCAGCAGAGCAAGATGCAGCAGAGCCAGAAGCTGATGATGAAGAGCAAAGTCAGGATGGAGATGGGGAAGAGGAAGAAGTGTATGAAGTGGATGATGAAGTGTAATTAACTAGCATCTTTCAATTAGAAAGATGCTAGTTAATTATATGTTCGTTTACTCTGCTCCAATTAGAGTTGATTCACACTTCTTCCAGCTGTTCAGGTTTGTTTCTATAAAGTCACAGAGCTGTGACTGTTCCTCACTACCTTTTCCTTCGATGGGGATAGGTTTGCCAAAAGAGAAGTAAACATTTTTTCCAGGGGTTATTTTACCCAAATCCTTGAAGATAGAGCCGTTGTCCCAAGCGTCTGTTTTTAATGCTAAAGGGATTGCCGGCACTCCTGCTTTTTTTGCTAGTTTTATACCGATAGAGCTCATTTCCTCTGCTGAGAATGTGTGAGCGCGAGTGGTTTGAGGGAAAACAATAACAGAGATATTTTCCTTGAGTCTCTGAACTCCCTCGGACATCACGAGTTTCAGGTCAGCCCTTGGGTTTGTTCTGCTTACAGCTATCGGATTTCTTGAACGCATAACATGTTTAAAAACCGGGTATTCCAATAAACTTTCTTTTACAACAAAGGTGGCTGGTCGTATTTGGCAGACAATTCCTGGTAACAAAACTGTCTCCATCATAGACATGTGGTTGCCGATGATGACCGCAGGTTGATCGTTTTGTAGATGCTCAATACCTGAGATATGAACTTTAAGGCCGACTTTTTCAAGGTGCTGCAGCATATTAATGCTACTTTTAGCCCAATCAGCATAATCATAAAGATTTTTTTTTGCCAGAGAGGCAGATTGAATAATCTCTTTAAACAAGTGCGGATAAAAGCAGAGGCTAGGAAAGGCTTTGCGAATAATAGAAACCTGTTTTTCTGGGCTGTGATATTCCGAATCTGTGTAGGTTATTAGTTCCATAATTATTTTAACTTGTTCAAAAAACAGAATTAGATTGTTGCTTGGTTTTGTTGATAATAATTTGCTTATGCAGTGTACTGTATATTCAAAAAAACGGTAACCGAATTACCTCGAAAATTAACGTCATTCAGTGTATCTGCTTCTTTTTATCTTTACAAGTTAATCTAGTAATTTTTCAAGATGAGAATTGTTCTATTAAAAACACAATGTTACTCTTTTGTTAATCTGATTGAATTGTAAAGCATCCTAACGTATAATTTGTCTTGAAGTTGTTTGCCAAGAAAATGTCTTGAAGTTTCATATTCAAAAGAAGATTAAGAGGATTGTGTTATGAAAAAACTTGGATTAGTTGCAATTGGTTTTGTTGCAGTGGTTGTGGTAGCCCTCTTTTTTACAAATAAATATCTAGGCGATATTATTGTAAAAGGGGTAGAGAAAGTTGGGCCAGGCTTAACACAGACAAGTGTTGATATTGGTTCAGTTGGTTTGCAATTGCTAGCAGGCAATGCAGCAGTTGAAAAGGTAACAATAGGGAATCCTCAAGGCTTTAAAACTCCTTTTGCTTTTAACCTTGGTGAGGTAAAGCTTGACCTTGAGCCTAGAACCTTGCTTGATGAGACCATTGTTATTAATAAGATTTATATTGATTCCCCTGCGCTTAATTTTGAGCAATTGTCAAAAAAGTCTAATATTACCCAAATAATGGATAATGTGAATAATGCTTTTGCTAAAGATAAAAAAGAAACAAAACAGGATGCTCCAAAAGAAGAGGGCGCCAGTAAAAAGATTATTATCGATGATTTTACTCTTTTAAATGCAAAGGTAGCTGTTACTACAGCTTTGACAGGTAGCAAGCCTTTAGAGGTGACTATAAATAAAATTCACCTTACTGGTATTGGGCGTAAAGAGCAGGGTGTGACTGCTGCAGAGGCAGCTTCTCAGATTGTTAATGAAATTACCGAAAGGGTAACGGCAGAGGTAACCAAGGGTTTAGCAAATTTTGGTGAAATGTCAAAGCAACTTGAGGGTGAAGTTGAAAAAGCTAAAGCGCAGGTTGAAAAAGCCAAAGCAGACTCCGAAAAAATGATCGAAGATGCGAAAAGTGGAAATGTTAACCCTGAAGAAGCTGTAAAAAGCCTGAAAGGAATGTTCGGTAATTAATGGCTGAACTAATAACTGAACACTGTTGAATAAAAAAAACCTACAGTAGCTACGAAAGCTTCTGTAGGTTTTTTTTTATTGAAAGATATCCTAGAGTGCTGCTACTTCTTGAATCTTCTTTGAGTTTTTCTTAATTGCAATTCTGATCCAGCCTAGGTTTGTTTCCTGATCAGCAACGATTACTAGAAATGCTTCGGTTCCTACAGGTGCAAACATAACTGGTCCGTTTTCATATTCGAGCATTGTCATGTTTAAGTCACCCTGGCCAAGCTGATTACCCATTGATTCAGCAGAACCAAAGCCGGAGGACGCAATGGCACCGATCATCTCTGCATCAATTCCTGTTCTTGCGATGTTGTCGAGGAGAAAGCCGTCTCTACCGACTAGACATGCTGTGTGAACGCCTTCAATGTTTGTGAACTCTGCCAAGATTTGTTGAATGTCAGTCATTTCCAGATCCTCTGTTTGGGTTAGTGTTGCGTCTGTATTTATTGTATTTTCAGTTTCTTTTGTTTGGTTCCGTGGCGCTTGTCTTTCCTGGGAAGCGTTCGGTTTTGGTTCAGGCTCTGCAACAGGTACTGGCTCTGCTTCTGATTGTACCTGTATCTCTTCTTCGAGAGGTGTTTCAAATTGAACCGCAAGGTCCTCAACTTGCTCAAGTGCGTCATCTACTTCAAACGCGCTGTCAGAAAGAGCAGCAACGGGAGAGTCATTAGGGTTAGACTCTAAGCTGTCCATATCTATACCAGCAATAGGTGATGAAGTTGTCTCTGTTGTTTCTTCTCCGTTAAGCTCATCATTGAGTACCGCCGCCTCGAAGAGTAGTGTTTGCAGGTCTTTTTCAATAGAGACCACAGGTGGTTCAACCCCTCGCATGTTTTGCAGGGTGCCTCCTTGAAATGCTAGAACCTTAAAAAACGCCTCTTCACCTGTGAGGCTACCACACATTGCATGGAGCACCTGACCTGATTTAAAGAAGATCATACCTTCTTCTTCAATGGTTGTAACCTTAAGAGCAGCAGATGCGCCGGATAGACCATTGAACTGAACTATGTCAAGTAGATCGATACCATCAATTGTGCCCTGAAAACGTTCATCTCGCTTGAGGACGTTGTCAACAATTTGACGCATTTCCTTAATATCAAATGGTTTTTCGATAAATCGAAGACAGCCGCTCAACATCGCCTCATTTTCATATGCGTTTGAAGGGTAGGCGGTCATTATCACAACGCTTGTTTCAGGGTAGCGATTATTGACTTCGGTGAGTAGGTCAAGGCCACTCATGCCGGGCATATTAATATCGCTGATAATCAAGTTGGCACTTTTGTCGCTTAGGATAGCTAAAGCTTCTTCGGCCGATTTAGCCGCTAGCACTTCAACATTTGGTAATCCCTTACTGAGGTTTCTCTGGAGCATCCAGAGCATGTCTTCTTCGTCATCAACAATCAGAACTCTTTCCATATCATATCTCCTAGATTTGATTTGAAAAAGAATATGCAGTCATCGTGCCAATTGCTGCTTTAATGATTAAATCCAATAAAACTAGTAGATCGCGAAAAATAAATCTGGTTGTCTTTTCTTGATGTGTTGGTTCGTGTTGGTCAAGAAATGACCAGTAGTTGTGCTATTGGTCAGAATCTGGTCGTTTTAGTTGATTTTGTCACGGAGGGTGGTTCTAGAAATACCAAGGATTCTGGCAGCTTCTGATTTGTTGCCACTGGTGTGCTGGAGTACATCTTCAATGTAGTGTTTTTCCATCTCCCTTAACGGAAGTGGAAAGTCATATGATCCTGTCGCTGTTGGTAGTGTTTCTGTCTTGGTAAGGGAGGGAAGTGCTAGCCATTTGTCACGACAAAAAATTACCTCACGCTCAATAAAGTTTTTTAACTCTCTTATGTTACCGGGCCAACTATGATTAAGTAATGCTTTTTGTGCTTCCGGGGTAAAGCCGTGAATATCTTTTTTCAGATCAGCCTTCAGTGTGTGCAGAAAGAATTCAGCGAGTTCAGTAATATCCTTGTCACGTTTACACAGGGGAGGCAAGGTAATGGGGATGACATTAAGTCTATAAAACAGGTCTTCTCTAAATGTGCCTCTGATAATTTCCTCTTGCATAGAAATGTTTGTTGCTGCAATGACTCTTATCTGTACTTTCTTGTCAGTAAGGCCACCAACTCTTCTGAAAATTCCGTCTTCAATAAGTCGAAGAAATTTAGGTTGTACGTCTATTGGTAAATTACCAATTTCATCCAGAAAGAGCGTGCCACCATGAGCTATTTCGACAAGTCCTTTTTTGGACTGTTGTGCGTCAGTAAAAGCACCTTTTTTATAGCCAAAAAGTTCACTTTCAATAAGGTTTGAGGAGAGTGTGCCACAATCAACTTTGACAAATACACCCTGATCGTGTTGTTGGCTGCTGTTATGGATGGCTCTTGCTGTGATTTCTTTGCCAGTGCCAGTTTGTCCTGTTATTAGAACAGGTGAGGGAACCTCTGAGGCAATTGTGATCTGTTCAAAAACGGCTCGCATAACATTGCTGGAACCAATCATCGGAGCATTATCAACACTTTGACCGGCTTGTGCAGCTTTTTTTGCCATTAAACGTGCCTGCATCACACGGTTGAGGGTATTGCGAAATTCAATGAGTTCAAAAGGTTTAACAAGATAGTCGATTGCACCATTTTTAATAGCATCTACCGCAGTTTTAGCATCATTCATTCCTGTAAGAACAATGATATCTGTATCTGGGGAGGTGTCACGAATGTTTTTTATGAGCTCAAGTCCGGATATGTCAGGTAAGCCAATATCAAGCAGGACGATATCTGTTATTGTTGTGCGAAGTAGTTCGATTCCTTTAGCGCCTGATTCAGCAATGGCAGTGTCGTAACCTTGTTTTTTTACAATGTTTTTCAGAGTGAAACAAATGTCGTCGTCGTCATCAATGATTAATACAGTGCTCATTTGTCACCTTTTTTAAAAAGCAGGGTAAACTTAGTTCCTTTTCGCACTTTACTTTCGACAAAGATAGCAGCATCATTCTCACTTAGAGTTCTATAGACAATAGAAAGGCCAAGACCTGTTCCTGAACTCTTTGTTGTATAAAAAGGTTCAAACGCCTTTTCTATAGAGTCTTTGTTCATTCCGGCGCCATCATCACTGAAAGTAACAATAATATCCTCAGGGTCATAAATTAGGTGTGGTTGTTGGCGGCGAAATATTTTTAAGGCTGTTGCCGTTACATTTCTTGCTGTTATGGAAATATTGCCACCCTGTTGTATAGCATCAATGCTGTTAAGAAAAAGATTGAGTAGGACTTGCTGCATCTGGTTCTGATCGGCCATTATCGGTGGCAGGTTTTTAGCAATATCAAGTTTGAGTTCTATTCTATTTTTAACAAGCTTGTTTTGAATGAGATGCTTGGTCTCTTCAATTACATCGAGAAGAGCGACAGGTTGTTTGTTCGGGATTCCAGGTCTTGCGTAGGAGAAGAATTCTGTGAGAAGCTCGTTGAGGCGATCGACTTGCCTAATGATTCTTTGCGAGCATTCATGCTGCTCACTTCCAGGCACAACATCTTCCTCGATTGATTGTGCCATAATTTTAATACCAGCAAGCGGATTTCGTACCTCGTGGGCAACTGCAGAAGCAATTTCAGCAACAGTGGACAGCCTGTTCATCTTTTCCATTTCTTTACGGATGGAAAAGAGTTCTGAAATGTCTGAGATTGAAATTATTCTACCAACACTGTCACCCTTGGTGTCTTCATGAGCAACATTAGAAAAGGTAAGGTGAATGTCCTGACCTTTTTCAGGTGTTAGCTTGAGCATTCTGTCTTGTTGGAAGGTGTTTTCGTTTGTTGGAGTGAGCAGTCTTTGCTCGATTTCTTTGTCAAAAATTTCTTCTAAAAACTTATTTTCAAGGGAATCAGTTAAAGGTGAAAGAATATTTTGTGCGGCTCTGTTGGTTCTTAAAATATATCCTTCGTTGTCAACAACCAGTAGTCCATGGTCCATGCCGTGAATTATAGAGTCTGAAAATTTCTTCTCTTCTTCTAGAGCAACTAAAGATAACTTCAGATCACGCATTACATCATAGAGCTGCTCTTCCATATGATGCATGTCAGCAATAGAGGCTATAACGTTGGTGACAGCTTCAAAAAGTTGAATATGTTCAGCGGATTTTTTATGACTTTCGATGGCGTAAATGACTAATACGCCGGTAGCTTTGTTATCAACAAGAATAGGGATACAGTAATGAGGTGCGCCAGCTTTTTGGTTCGTTTTCGGGCTAGGTGGATTTTGGACAAATAGACTCTTTCCTGAGGAGGTAGCTTTACCACAGTGACATTTCATTGCCTGAGTTTTGCAGTTGCTCTTCTCTGGGAAACCTATTGAGGTGTACATTCGTAAAGCTGGAGGGTCTCCCTCTAAAAAGAAAACTGCTCCTTTTTGTTGAAGCTCAAGCTCACTTTGGTCGCATAAAAAACTAACAATATCTTTTATTTTATCTTCAACGCTGGAAGGCTGTAAAGTAATCTTGAGAACAGAGTTAAGAAGTTTCTGTTCATAGCAGAAAGGAGAAGCCGGATCTAAACTGTCAACTGCATTTGTCATGGATGAGTACCGTTTCTAATTGTAAGTGGAGGAGGACATATAAGAAACTTGTAACTGGTCAGATTTTAACCAGTAGCAGATGTAAAAGCAATTCTTTTCTAGAGTCAGGTTAGTGGCGAGTCTGTAGAGGTTGCAGGTCAAACTGAAGATTTGAATGTTAAAGCTGCTGAATTGAAAGAATTATCAGAGGAGTTAAAGTCCGTTGTGAGCTCTTTCAAGGTATAATCAAATAGGTTTTTTCCTCTTTTAAAGGCCCAATTAGACAGTAATGTTTAGTTGGGCCTTGTCTTTTTCGCATCTAAAAACTTAAAATAACCAAGAATGACCATGAATGGTATTGAAAACGGCTGGTAATTTTGATTAGCTGTCCGTCGATGTTACTCTTTGTCTGTTTGTTGTGTGTTGTGGTTCGTATTTTCCTCTCTCTTAAGTACGAGTCGCAGCACACACTCTCAGCAAGATAGCTTAAAGGATGAACTATGGTAAAAGAATTGAAGAGTCCATTTTTAACTACAAAAGAAGTCGCAGCCCTTCTCAATGTTAATGAGAAGATGGTGTACGTGCTTGTTAACGATAAAGGTTTACCCGCTACTAAAGTAACAGGTAAATGGCTTTTTCCTAGGCGACTGGTTGAAGAGTGGCTTGAAGTAAACATAAGTAACTATCGCCCTGCAGCTGTTGCTGTTGATGAATCATTGTTGCTGTTGGCTGGAAGTGATGATCCTCTTTTTCAGAGTGCCTTGGCGTTATTTCAGCAAAGTAATACTGGCAAAATGGCATATTTTGCTAATGTAGGCAGCATGGGTGGTGTTACAGCTCTTCGTAGAGGGCTTTGTCATATTGGAGTTTGCCATCTGTTGCAAGATGAGAATGAAGACTATAATTTTGATTTTGCAAATCAGCAGTTAGATCAGACGCCCGTTTTTCTTAACTTTAGCAAAAGAGAACAAGGCTTCCTTGTTGCCAAAGGTAATCCTAAAAAGATCAAAGAGATAAGTGATCTCTGCAAAGATGGTGTAACTATCGCCAATAGACCACTTGGTACCGGAACTCGTCTATTGCTGGATCATGAACTTGAACGCTATAAAATTTCAACCAAACATGTCAAAGGATACACCAAAGAGGTTAACCGGCATATTGATGCGGGACTTGAAGTTTTATCCGGAAGGGCTGATGTCGCTCCCGCAATTCGAGCGGTTGCTGGTCTTTTGGGGTTAGATTTTATACCGCTTCGTTGGGAGCGTTTTGATCTGATAATAAGCCGTGATCGTTTCTTTGAGCGTGGTATTCAGGATTTTGTCGGTTTATTACATGAAAAGGAATTTAGACAACTAGCCGCCTCATTCGACGGTTACGATGTCTCATTGTGTGGGAAAATGCTTTTTCCCGATAATATTAAAAAAGAGGAATAGATGATGAAAAGAGGTTTACTTGCAGTTGCAGTAGTGTGCTTTGTGGCAATGATGAGCAGCAATGCTTTTTCAGCAGACAAAGTACTTAAGATGTCCACTACCACCAGTACACAATCTTCTGGTTTACTTGATATCTTGCTTCCAGCTTATGAAAAGGCAACTGGAGTGAAAGTAAAAGTGATTGCAAAGGGTACCGGTGCAGCTATTCGTGATGGTCAGGACGGTAATGTTGATATTATCTTTGTTCATGCAAAATCACGTGAAGATGCTTTTGTAAGTGAAGGTTACGGAACAAAGCGCTATGCAGTAATGCACAACGATTTTGTAATTATTGGCCCTGATGCGGATCCTGCAGGAATTAAAGGCAGCAGTGACGCTGGTGCATCTTTGAAGAAAATAGCTGAAGCTGGTGCAACTTTTGTATCTCGTGGTGATGACAGTGGAACTCACACCAAAGAACAGTATCTCTGGAAGCAGTCTGGCCTTCCTCTTGAAAAACAAACTCAGACCATCGTAAAGAAAGGTGCAAAGAAGGAAATCTCTTTCAACCGTCCAGCGAAATCTGATGCATATTATCTCTCCATTGGTCAGGGAATGGGTAAAACCATAACCTTTACTGAGGAAAAGCAAGCTTACACCATGTCTGATCGTGGAACTTATATCAAGTATAAGTACGGTAAAACTCCTGCGGTAGATCTTGAGGTTCTTTGTGAAGGTGGAGCTGATCTTGCTAACCCATACGGAATCATCCCAGTAAGCCCAGAGAAGCACGCCCATGTACAGTATGACCTTGCAAAGCAATTTGCTGAGTGGATTACATCTGCAGAGGGACAGAAGATTATTGCTGATTACAGACTTGAAGGAAAGCAACTCTTCTACCCAGATGCGATGTAATTCAGTGGATAGTCTGGCTTGAACTGCCATACTGTTATAGTTGTTGCATAAAAAGTTCGGCGGATTATACTGCCGAACTTTTTTTTTGATAAGATTTATAAGGATAGGCTTAATGCATATTGGATGATACTGGTCAGTGTGATAGGATATGAATTTAATAGGCTTTGAAGTAGGTAATCTAAACCCACAGAAGATTATCGATAGTTATTAATCCGCTACTAGGGTAGAAAACATCAGGACAATAGATGGAACTATTATTTGATTCTCTTTTATCAGCTTTCTGGTTGTTGATTGAATTTGATCCAGAATTTATTGAAATCGTTATAGTTTCACTTCGTGTTAGTTTTTTTGCCACCTTATTTGCCTCAATTGCGGCTATCCCTACTGGGCTTCTTATAGCTTATTCGTCCTTCCCTGGTAAAAGAGCTGTTCTAACCTGCCTTAATACGCTTCTTGCATTACCAACCGTTGTGATCGGTCTTCTTGTTTATTCTTTTATTTCCAGAAGAGGTGTTTTTGGAAGTTTAGAATTGTTGTATACACAAACCGCCATTGTTATTGGTCAAATTATTTTGATTTGGCCCCTCATTACGACCCTTACTATCGCAGCTATTAACAAGATAGATAGCAGGTATCGTATGACTGCATTGACTCTTGGGGCGAGTTGGTCCCAGATGGCCTTCACTATTTTAAAGGAAGCACGATACGGTATTGTCGCAGCACTGGTTGCTGCCTATGGTCGGGTAATTGCCGAGGTCGGTATCAGCATGATGCTTGGTGGTAATGCTAAAGGTTTTACTCGAACAATGACTACAGCGATGGCACTGGAATATGATAAGGGTGAGTTTGTTTTAGCTGTAGCACTTGGTATAACACTGATGACTTTTGCCTTTATGATCAATATGCTTTTCAATTTCTTTCAGGGGCGGACAAAAACTGATGCTGTATAATATTACCAACCTGAAAAAGATATATGGCGAACGAACAGTATTGAATATCGAACGTCTGAGCTTGGAAAAAGGTAAAGTTTATACTCTTACAGGACCAAATGGTGCTGGCAAAACAACACTTTTGAAAATGTTGGCCTTATTGAGTCGTCCTACGTCTGGAGAGATTGAGTTCCTTGGTGAAAGGGTGCAGTTTAATGATAAATCACTCTATCAAGCCAGAAAAAGTGTGGTTTTGCTTGATCAGAATCCGATCATGTTTACAGGGACAGTGCGAGAAAATGTTGCCTACGGTCTAAAAATTCGAAAGATGGATAAGGTTGAAACTCATCGTCGTGTGCATGAAATGCTCGATTTAGTAGGGCTAAAGAAATTTATAGATCATGATGCACAAGCCTTATCTGGTGGAGAAACAAAACGTGTAGCTTTGGCAAGAGCTCTTGCTATTGAACCTCAAGTGCTCATCTGTGATGAGCCTAGTGCCAACGTGGATAACGAGAATCAGGAAATGATTCTTGACGCTCTAGAGCGAGCTAATCGGTTGCATGGGACATCAATAATTTTCTCAACCCACTATTTATCACAAGGGCACCGATTGGCAGATAAAGCACTGCTATTACAAAATGGCAGTCTCTCTGATATCTTAAATGAGAATATATATCGTTCTGTTGTGGTTGAAAAAGGGACAGAGTTATCTCTTTGTCAGTTGTCTGGTCAGGTTTTGCTGCAGGTGAGTTCTGAGCTGATAGGTGACAGTGATGAGGTGAAGGTTTGGCTTGATCCTGAAACAATTAGCTATAAAATGGCTCCAGCAGGAAGCGCAAAGAAACCAGCACAGACGAATAAGTTATCGGGGCATCTGGTTGAAGTTGGTCGGCAAAAAGGTATGGTTAAGCTTTGTATTGATGTAGGAGTGAGGGTCGTTGTGTATACCAGTTATGATAAATACAGAAAACTTGGACTGCTGCTAGGTGATAAAGTTACAGTTAATGTTCCTCTGTCTTCAATTCGATGTACTCCTGTTTAAGTTGGTGAATCAATGCAGTCATTTCTTATTTTAACAGCCATGCCAGCGGAGCTAAAACCTCTATGTGCTGCGCTGAAAAATGTTCAAAAAGTTAATTCCAGTCTCTATAAAACAGTAACATCTTCAGGAAAGCAGCTTCTGTTAGCTTCGTCTGGTATAGGGTCACTTCAGGCAGCTTGTTGTTTAACAGAGCTTGCCTGTAAGTATGATCTTGCTGGAGCGGTGCTTTTAGGTGTTGGTGGAGGTTTGCAGGAAGAACTTGATGCAGGTGTAACAATAGTTGCAGATAATATTCTGCAACATGATTCCTATGCTTTGATGGATGAGGGTAAGTTTTTTATGCAACCCGGTTGTTCTATTACTACTGCTCAAGCATCTCAAAAACATGAGCCATGCTTTAAGCCAGACCATGATATAAAAAAACTATGTTTGGAAGGTGCTGGCTTCAGTTCTACTCAGGTTGGTACTATTGTGTGTGGTGGAGAGTTTTCTGGTACCTATGAGAGGAAAAAAGAGCTGGCTGCACTTACTGAAAACGTTCTTTTGGTGGAGATGGAAGCTGGCGGTTTTGCTGTAGCTGCAAATCGGTTAAAGGTTCCTTTTGCAGTAGCAAAGGGTGTGGCTGATAGATTGGTGCCACCTGAAGCCGATAATTCAATTCTTGATGATTTTCACAAATGTTTTGATTTAGCAATGGAAGGTTCTATCGGAATTGCTAGATATTTGCAAAATAAGCTTTAGCCATTGATGAAATTATTTCGACTGTTTGACTAGGCCTGAGTGGAAAGTTATAAACTCACAACAGATATTAATATACCAGCTGTGAGTTTATCAACGTTTACTAGTCGTCTTTTTTCGAAGGTATTTCTCGAATAGTAACATTGTTGTTACCATTGCCCGGCATACTGACGCAGCGAGACTTATAAAGCATTTCTATTTGAGTAAGAGCGTCATCCATTACCTCAAGCTCTTCCTCGGTTACTTCATTTTCATAATCTTCTGAAGTGGAAGTCATTACTGTCTCCATCTTGTAGTTTGTTGTTAAGTATCAGCACCTAGCTCATACGAATCTTGTAACAATATATTCTCATGGCAGTCAAGGCAATAGTTATATGCAGATTTATTATCTGTGACCTATGAGGTGATGAAGATACATTTGTTTGTTTTTACCAATAAGGCTAACTGGGTACGGTGCTAATTCTTTCTCTTAAGATTGCGCTTGCAGCAGTTGTCTGCTATTTTGTTAGATTCCATCAACATAGATAGAAAAACTGATACAGTTGATAAACGCCCCACGATAGGGTGATTTGCTTAATATTTAATAAGCGTAAAAAATAATCATGAAATTTCTTCCATCGCAAATACTATATTTTTTTCAAAATAAAACCACTCAGAGAAATCTAACTCTTTTGATGAAGTTCTTTGGATTTCTCTTCGGTATTATTTTTATCTATTCAGTTCTTTTTCATGTGCTGATGCTCTATGAGGGTAGGGATTTCAGTTGGATAACTGGTGTTTACTGGACACTGACAGTTATGTCTACTCTTGGTTTTGGTGATATTACCTTTCACACCGATGTCGGGCTCTTTTTTACTCTCATTGTGCTCATCTCCGGTGTTGTTTTTCTTCTTATAATGTTGCCATTTTCTTTTATTCAGTTTTTCTATGCACCATGGCTTGAGGCACAGACGAAGTCAAGAACACCAAGAGAACTGCCAGAGGGCACAAAAGATCATGTTATTATAACTAAGCTTGACCCTATAGCGAAAAAATTTGTTGATAAACTTAAACGGCGAGGACATGAGTATGTAATCATTGTTCCAGATCTTATGAGAGGTGTCGAGCTGCACGATCAGGGTTATAAAGTTGTTGTTGGCGAAGTGGACGATCCAGATACTTATATTAGAGTTCGTGTTGAGGATGCAGCGCTTATCGTAGTAACTAATGATGACATGATGGCAACCAATATTGCCTTTACCATTCGTGGTATTACCGCAAAGGTCCCTATTGTGGCGGGTGCAGATAAAGAACACTCTCTTGATATTCTGAACTTTCCTGGTAATACGCAGGTTTTTCTTTTTATGCAGATGCTAGGTAAAGCTCTTGGAGAGCGTGTTAGTGGCGTTGGTAGAAAAACAAAGATTGTTTCCAGTTTTGATGAACTGCATGTTGCGGAAATTCCTGTTACAGAAACAACTCTGGGTGGTCAATTTCTCATAGAGACTCAGCTTCGACAAAAAACAGGTCTTACGGTTGTGGGGCTCTGGAATAAGGGACGCTTTGAAGCTCCTCACCCGAAGACGGTTATTGATAAATCCTCGGCACTACTCCTTGCTGGTACTATAAAACAGATGGATCGTTTTGAGGAGTTGTATGCTCCAGATGAAAAGCAGAAGGATTTAGGAGAGCTGGTTCTTATTCTTGGTGGTGGGCGTGTAGGTCTTGCTGCTGCTAAGACACTTGAAGAGAATGGGGCTAATTTTCTGATTGTAGAAAAAAGACCTAATGTGGTTTCTAAAAGAGACGACTGGTTTATACAGGGAGATGCTGCAAATAAGGAAGTGTTACAGCAGGCGGGTATCGAAAATGCCAGGTCTGCAATTATTACCACCCATAATGATGCAATGAATATCTACCTGACGTTTTATTGTCGTCAGCTTCGCCCAGATATTCAGATTATTAGTCGAGCGACAACCGAGCGAAGTGTTAACAAGCTTCATATGGCTGGTGCCGATCTGGTTATGTCCTATGCTTCAATGGGAGCTAGCTCGATTATGAAGGTGTTCAAAGCAGATGAAGTGTCTGTGATAACAGAGGGTATGAATCTGTTTAGTCACAGCATTCCAAAGTCCCTTGCTGGCAAAACCCTTGTTGATAGTAATATTCGACAGGAGACCGGTTGTAGTGTTGTTGCTATTAGAATTGGTGAAAAACTGCTCGTTGGCCCTGATCCAACAGTTCCACTTAGTAGTTCAGCAGAGCTCATACTTATTGGTGATGCTAAGTCAGAAGTGTTATTTGATGAAATATTTTGTGAGGAATAATTATATGAAGTTACATGTAATAAAATTTTGTGTTCTCGTGTGTGTTCTTGTTCATTCTGCTTGTTTTGCTGCAGCAGCAGGCAGTGACTGGCAAGAAATTGTCAAAAAAGCAAAAGGACAAACAATCTATTTTAATGGTTGGGGCGGTTCTGAGGCAATTAACGACTATGTCAAGTGGGCAGGTGATGTTGCACATGAGCGTTATGGAGTAACTGTGAAACATGTCAAAGTTACTGATATTGCTGACGTAGTAGCAAGGATTCTTGCAGAAAAGAGCAGTAGCCGTACTACTGATGGCAGTGTCGATCTCATTTGGATTAACGGTGAAAACTTCGACACGATGAAGAAAAACGATTTACTCAGTAAAGCCTACTCTCAGCTTCTGCCCAATTACTCTTTGGTTGATGTAGAGAATAAGCCATCCACTCTTTATGATTTTACTATTCCAGTTGATAATCTTGAGGTTCCTTGGGGAATGGCTCAATTTGTTTTTATGTATGACACTGCAAAAGTTAAGAAAGCACCAGCAAATATGCAGGAATTACTTGAATTCACTGAGGAGCATCCTGGGCGTTTCACTTATCCAGCGCCTCCAGCCTTTCATGGTACCACCTTTTTAAAGCAGCTTTTGATTGAGTCAGTAGATGATGCATCTGTTTTAACAAGATCTGTTGCAGAGGTGGATTTTGATGCTGTAACAGCACCAATGTGGAATTACCTTGATGCAATGCATCCCAATATGTGGAGGAAAGGGCGTGCGTTTGCCACCAGTGGCTCTGAGCTTATAAAGCTACTTGATAATGGTGAAGTATTTATCTCTTTTACCTTTAATCCTAATGAAGCGAGTCGGGCAATAGAAAATGGCGAATTACCTGAGACTGTACGTACCTATGTGCATGAGGGAGGTACTATAGGCAACAGCCATTTTGTCGCTATACCATTTAATACTAATGTAAAAGAAGGGTCACTGGTTTTTGCCAATTTTCTTTTGTCACCAGAAGCACAGGTGAGAAAAAATGATCCGACAGTCTGGGGTGATCCTACAGTGCTATCCATGTCGAAAGTAAGCGATGAGGACAGAAAACAGTTTGAGCAAATCCCAAGAGGTGTTGCAACTCTTTCAAGTACTGAATTAGGTACAGTATTACTAGAGCCTCATGCAAGTTGGGTTGGTGCAATAGAAGAGGCTTGGAGAGCTCGTTATATTAAGTAAGAGGTTTTCTGAAGTTATAGGGGAAAGTAATTTTATTAATCATTGAAAATTGTAAACCAGAATCCAAACAAGAAACTGTCTAAGAAACATGACAAAGTCAAGCACTGTAAGTTATAGACGGGAGTTTGGTGTAAAAAAGGTTTTGGGTCTTTTCCCTGCGGTTACACTACTTTTTTTTCTAGTGCCGGTTTGCCTTGGTTTGGTCTGCACTTGGTTGCCAGCACTAGGGTATCTGCCAGTAATTGGTGCCGAAAATATCGGTTTTGATTATTTTCGAAGGTTTTGGTCTTACCCTGGAATTGCCAAAAGTCTTCAAGTAACTTTAGTTTCAGGTTTTGGTGCTACCCTACTGGCTCTTGGGGTGTCTCTGTGGTTTGTTATATGTTTGCATGGTAGTCGCCTCTGGCATTTTCTTGAAAAAAGCCTTGCACCGCTTCTTGCAATTCCCCATGCTGCTTTTGCTATCGGTTTCGGTTTTCTGATAAGTCCCAGTGGTTGGTTGCTGAGATTGTTCTCACCACATATTACTGGTTTTGACTCACCACCAGATCTATTGATTTTTGGAGATCCAAATGGAATTTCTCTTGCATTGGTTTTAGCATTAAAAGAGATACCATTTTTTCTATTGATGATTTTTGGTGTCTTGAGCCAGTTGAACAGTGAAAAACTGATTTGGCTAGGAAGAAGTCTCGGCTACTGTAGAACTAGGGTCTGGGGACGCCTGATTATTCCTCAGATTTTTCCACACCTTCGCCTGCCTTTTATGGCGGTGCTTGCTTATTCTTTATCTGTTGTTGATATTGCTCTTATTGCCGGCCCCTCCAAGCCGACTACGCTTGCTGTTCTTATCAACAGCTGGTTCTATTCACCCGATACTGAACTGAGGCTTTTAGGTGCTGCTGGAGCAACACTCCTGTGTTTGTTTGTCTGTCTTTCAATCATTTTTTGTGTGTCCTGTGAAAAGATATTTGCCTATTGGAGACGTTTATATTTGACTAATGGCAGTAGATTTTGTTTGTCGGAGAGACTGCGCTGGACTGGCAAGCCTATCATTGTTTTATTTTTTAGCATATTTACTTCCACTTTTATTGGCCTGTTTTTGCAATCAGTTTCACATCGGTGGCGCTTCCCAGATAGTTTTCCTGTGAGCTATAGTTTTAGATTTTGGAAAAAAGGCTTAGTTCAGTCGGTGGAACCACTTATTTCAACCGTAAACATTGGTGTTGTTGCAACCCTTATAAGTGTTTTATTGGTAATAGGCTGTCTAGAATATGAGGTCTTATTGGCTGACAAAGGTAAAAAAACAGACGCGCGGCAAATATTCTGGCTTATATATGTACCTCTTATAGTTCCGCAGATAGCTTTTATTTTTGGGGTGCAGATGGTGGCTGTCGCATTGGGACTTGATGGTCATTTTTTTAGTTTGGTCGCTGTTCATGTAATTTTTGTTTTACCTTATGTTTTTCTAACCTTAGCCTATCCATATCGTAGTTTTGATCAGCGATTTTTTAATGTAGCTTTATGTATGAATGGCTCATATTTTCACTCGCTGATAAGAGTGAAGTTAATGATGTTGTTAAAGCCGATACTTTTTTCAATGGCGTGTGGCTTTTCGGTAAGTGTTGTGCAATATCTGCCTACGCTCTATGTGGGAGCAGGTCGGTTTGCTACCATTACAACTGAAACTGTGACTTTGGCAAGTGGTTCCGATAGAAGAGTTGCAGCAGTTTACGCATTATTACAATTTGTGCTTCCTGTGTTAATATATTTCGCAGCTGTTGTTGTTCCGTTAGTTGTCTTTAGAAATCGCAGAGCAATGCAGAGTTGATGAGAAATTTAAGTGGAGAAAGGATGTGCTTGAATTACAAAATGTGAAAATAAGTCTTGGAGCGATTGCCTTGTTTCCCCCACTTAATATATCTGTGTGTGATGCTGAGATAGTAACTGTGATGGGCCCGAGTGGTTGTGGAAAATCAACTCTGCTGGCATTAATTAGTGGGGCTTTAAGCGGGGCGTTCACCTATTCTGGTAGTGTGAAACTCAATGGTAATGATGTCTTAACAGAACCCATGGAAAAACGACATATTGGGATTTTGTTTCAAGATGACCTCCTTTTTCCACATATGAACGTTGCAGAGAATTTAATGTTCGCATTGCCGCAGAACATAAAAGGAGAGGGCCGAACAGAAGCAGTGAGAAAGGCCTTAGCCGATGCAGAGCTATCAGGCTTTGAAAAGCGCGATATCACGACTCTATCCGGTGGTCAACGAGCTCGTGTAAGCTTGCTCAGGACACTTCTCGCAAAGCCACAGGCTGTCCTGTTAGATGAACCATTTTCAAAACTTGATGAAACGTTACGGGGTAACTTCAGAGTCTTTGTGAGGGAACAGGTGAAACAAATGAATATACCAGCGCTGTTAGTCACACATGATGAAGCAGATATACTAGGAAAACAACTCGTTCATCTCAAGGGAGCATGAGGCTGATATGTTTGACCGATTAATTTTGCCGGTTTTTAAAAGACCATTGCATTATTTCGCGGAAAAACTGGTTGCAATTAATATTTCAGCAAACAAGATTACACTTACTGGGTTGGCAGTAGGGTTGGTTGTTATTCCTGTTTTATGGCTGCAATGGTATGTAGCGGCACTTATCCTCATTCTTATAAACCGTATCTTAGATGGACTCGATGGTGAAGTGGCAAGACTTTACGGAGCAGATGATTGTGGTGCCTTCATCGATATAGTTTCTGATTTTATCTTTTATGCTAGTGTTGTTCTTGGTTTTGCCTTAGCGAACCCTATTGAAAACAGTTTGGCGGCAGCTTTTCTTTTGTTTAGTTTTATTGGTACAGGAACCAGTTTTTTAACCTTTGGCATAATGGCTGAACGAAGAAAAATCACCAAGACGAATTATCCAGCCAAAGGTTTTTATTACCTCGGTGGTTTAACTGAGGGTGCTGAGACAATACTGTTCTTTGTCTTCTGTTGTTTGATGCCAGGTTACTTTAGATGGCTGGCTGTGGGCTTTGGTAGTCTTTGCATTATTACGACTATTACTAGAGTTATTTTTTCATATAAAACACTCAGTAAATAGCTACTTATCCATTGTTTTATCATGGAAAGGATGTCTCCAAACAACACTTCTGTAGTGTGCTTGTAACATTGTCAAATTATACATCTCGTCTTATCTTTTGTTAGTACTTCAAGTAATCCCCACTCGCTCAATGTGGTTTATCGTTTGGGAAAATAAATATATAGGAATATGACTTTATGACAGCTGATAATTTATTCATTGGTATTGATAACGGCACACAAGGTACTAAGGCAGTTGTGGTAAGTGAGCTAAGTAAGGAGATAATAGCACAGAGTTATGCCAGCTATAAGCTCATTGAAAATGAACAAGGTGGACGTGAACAAGATCCTGAGAGTTGGATTGATGCTTGTCAAAAGGTAATAGCAGCTGTATGTGCAAATGAGAGTGTCGATCCTTCACAAGTGCGTGCAATTGGTGTTTCAGGGCAACAACATGGTTTGGTTCCACTTGATGTTGATGGTCATGTCATTCGTCCTGCCAAACTTTGGTGTGATACCGAAACTATTGCTGAAACAGAGAAGTTAACAGAGACACTTGGAGGTGCAGAGAGGGTCTCTGCACTTATCGGCAATCAGATCGCTGTTGGCTTCACAGCATCCAAAATTCTTTGGCTTAAAAATAATGAACCTGAAAACTATTCTAAGGTAGCAACAGTTCTTCTACCTCACGACTATATTAACTTTTGGCTTACTGGTGAGAGGAAGATGGAGTTTGGAGATGCCTCGGGTACGGCTTGTTTTGATGTACGCACAAGAACTTGGTCAAAAGATGTTCTTAATGCTATTGATCCCTCAGGAAAACTTGAATCTTGCCTACCGGAGTTAATCGAGGCAGATGCTGTGTGTGGTTGGTTGAAACCTGAGCTAGCAGAACAATTCGGTTTACCTGTAGATGTGATTGTTTCAAGTGGTGGAGGGGACAACATGATGGGTGCCATTGGCACTGGTAATGTCGGCCCAGGTGTTGTTACTGCAAATCTAGGCACATCGGCTACAATTTATGCTTACTCTGATGAACCAGTGGTTGATCAAAGTGGTGAGTTAGCCGCCTTCTGTTCGTCTACTGGTGGTTGGCTGCCTCTTGTCTGCACTATGAATGGAACTGTTACAACAGAGCTAACCAGAAATCTGTTGGACATGGATCTTGATACTCTTGGTGATGAAATTGCAGCAACAACTCCGGGTGCTGGTGGGCTGATAATGTTGCCCTACATTAATGGTGAAAGAACACCTGCATTACCACTTGCCTCAGGTACGCTTGCTGGCATAACCTCGTTAAACTATAATCGTGGAAATGTTGCTCGTGCCGCCATGGAAGGGGTTACATTTGGTCTGCGCTATGGAATGGAGGTCATGATGAGCCACGGCATAACACCAAAGGAAATTAGAGTTGTCGGTGGTGGTGCTAAAAGTGGTGTGTGGCGACAAATAGTTGCCAATGTGTTCGGTTGTCCTGTTGTAAGTCTTGAAAACGTGGAGGCAAGTGCTCTTGGTGCTGCTATGCAATCAATTTGGTGTTGGTACAATTCATCTGGAGGTAGTGGCGTTACAATACAGACACTTGCAGACAGGTATGTGCATTTAAAAGAGGGTGGGCGTCATGAACCGGATCAGAGTAAACATAATCTATATAACGCTATATATGAGAAGTATCTGAAGCTTAATTCTGTAATGAAAAGTACTTACTAAGGTGGTGCTCTGAGTGGTGTTACGTGTTAATCTTTGGGGATTTCTATAAATAAGAAATCCCCAAATTGTTTAGCCGTGTAGTGGTGAGCCTGTTGCTTTAAAGGCAGTTTCAAGCATGATTTCAGACAGAGTTGGATGGGCGTGGATGGTTTCTGCAAGCTGCTCGACAGTAATACCAGCATTTACCGCCAATGTGGCTTCACCAAGTAAGTCTGTTGCATGGGGACCCGCAATGTGAACACCAATAATTTTTCTACTTTCTTTATGGAAAATTATTTTTGCCTGTCCTGCAATTTCACCTATGACATGGGCTTTGCCAAGGCCTCTGAAAAGAGCATTCTCTGCACCAACTTTTTCTGCACCGTGTATTTCTTCAGCTTCCTTTTGTGATAGACCAACACAGCCAATTTCTGGCATTGTAAAAATAGCACTGGGAACGGCTGAGTAGTTCATCTTTTTCTCAGCGTCAAAGCAGTTTTCTGTGACAATCTCTGCTTCTGTTGATGCTGTATGAGCGAGCATAACTTTATCTGGGCCGAGTGCATCGCCAATAGCATAAATGTTTTCTACATTGGTTTGTAATTGATCGTTTGATAAAATCCAGCCTTGTGGGTTTGTTGCCACTCCTGCCTTGTCGAGACCAAGATTGTTGCTGTTAGCCTTTCTGCCGATACAGACTAATACTATTTCCGATTCAATAGTCTCAATCTTTTTTCTTTTCTCCGGATCAGATGCACCAACTTCCATTGTTACTAATGCGCCATCACTGTTTGCTGAGAGAAGAGTCGATTTCAATTTGACACTGATCTTTTTCTTCTTCATTTCTCTAAGAAGGAGTTTTGAGCATTCTTCGTCAATGGATGGGATTGGTAGTAAGCGGTCAAGGCCTTCAATAAGAGTAACCTTGCAACCAAAGCTACTCAAAATACACGCAAACTCACAGCCAATAACACCACCGCCAACAATAGTGACTGATTTTGGGATTTCAGCCATGTCAAAAATATGGTCGCTCGAGAGTACTTTTTCTCCATCAAATGGTAAAAAAGGCAGAGGTGCAGGATAGCTACCAGTGGCAAGGATAAGTTTATCGTAGCTAAGAACCTCTTTGCTACCGTCTTCAGTCTCAACCTCAAGTTCGGTTGAGTTCAATATTTTACCTGTGCCCTGAAGTAGTTTGACGTTATTTTTTTCGAGTAGTGACTGAATACCTTTAGCTTGTGCACCAATAATATCAGCCGTACGCTGTTTGAGTAGATTTATATCTACCTTCGGAGTGCCGGCACCTGATATACAAAAATCTTCTGCTTTCTGAATTGATTTGAGGGTGTCGGCAGTCTGTTTATAAATTTTTGAAGGAATGCATCCCCAGTTTAGGCAGGTTCCTCCTACTTTTTCTTTTTCAACAACAATTACCTCTCCACCAAGTTGAGCGGCACGAATTGCAGCCACATAGCCTCCTGGGCCAGCACCAAGTACGATAATTTTAAGTTTCATTGTACGTTCACTTTGGGTTGGTTTGCGAAAAGCAAATAATAAAAGGTGTAAAAATACCTAAAACCTCTTTTAAAAACTGTAAAAATGACTATAATGGCAATATACAATGTTTTTCGACTAAGAGTCAATCTCCAAATAAAGGTAGAGTTATGAAACTTGATAAAATGAATATCGCCATCGTTCAGCGTCTGAAGGATGGTCGGATTGCCTATAAGAAGATTGCAGAAGAATTAGGTGTCGCTGAAGGTACTATACGCTCTCGCATACGCAAAATGCAAGAAGAAGGTATTCTCGCAATTACCGGACTTGTTGACCCTGACCAGATGGAAGAGCAGAGTGTCATTATGGTGGGTGTTCGGGTAAAGGATATGAATCTTGTAAAAAAAGGCGAGCAGTTTCGTAAACTACGAGGGGTAATCTCTGTTTGTGTTGTAACAGGCCGTTACGATCTCATTTTAACAGTAGTTTTAAAACCTGGTTTTACAATCCTTGATTTTTACAATGAAGAGGTGGCAACCATTACAAATGTACGCGAGGTTGAAACTTTTGTGGTTTATAAGAGTTTTGATCTCAAGGTTCCACTGACAATGTAGCAATTACTTTTCTCTTTTTTGGAGCTATCATGAACAGTTCAGATACTAAAAAGACAACCCTCTATGATTTTCACCTCAGCGAAGGTGCTAATATGTCACTTTTTGGCGGTTATGAAATGCCGCTTTGGTATGCTGGTGGTGCAAAGGGAGAACATCTTGCAGTGATTGAAAAGGCTGGTGCGTTTGATACAAGCCATATGTCTGTTGTAACAGTAAAGGGTGAGGGAGCTAAAAAGGTGCTCCAGCATTGCTTTACCAAAGATTTGGACTCCTGTATTGGACTTAAAAAGCTATCCTTGGCTAACGGAAGATGCGTCTATGGTCTTTTTCTTACGGAAGCTGGTACTGTGATTGATGATGCTTTGGTCTACATGCTTGGAGATGAAGACTATATGGTTGTTGTCAACGCAGGTATGGGTGAAACTATTGCAGCCCATTTGAAAGATCATTGTCTAGCAGGAGTAGTGATTAAAGACTGCACTTCAACTATTGGTAAGATGGATTTGCAGGGGCCGCTCGCTGGCAAAATACTGCAAAGAATCATCAAAGCACCAGAACAACTGTTTGCTTCACTACCATATTTTTCGTTTAAAGGGGCAGCCGGTGAATGTGTATCAGAGACCACCGTCGAGCTGCTTGACGGTACCCCTTTTATGGTATCCCGTACTGGTTATACCGGTGAGTTTGGTTTTGAATTTTTTATTGAACGATCACAGTTGGAGCACCTCTGGAACATCGTTTTAAAGGCAGGAGGAGATGATCTCACTGCTTGTGGTCTAGCTGCACGAGATTCTTTAAGAGCTGGTGCTGTTTTGCCACTCTCTCATCAGGATATTGGTGATTGGGTCTTTGCCAATACTCCATGGCCTTTTGCTTTACCTTGGGAAGATGATGACCAAAAAAGATTGAGCAAAGAGTTTATCGGCAGCGACGTTGTTGGTGAAGTAGTTGAAGATGATTTTACCTACCCTTTTGCTGGATTTGACCCACGTAAAATTCAAGTAACAGAAGAAACTGTTGTTGTGGGCGAGTCGGGTGAAAATATAGGAAGAGTTCTCACCTGTACTACTGATATGGGCATTGGTAGAGTTGAAGATGAAATTTTTTCTCTTGCCAGTACACCTGAAAACGGATGTCCTGAAGATTTTACTCCACGTGGCCTGTCCTGTGGTTTTATTAAAGTAAGCACTCCATTAAACTATGGTGATGTGGTGAGTCTAGTTTGCGGTAAGCGAAAGATAAAAGTTGAAATTAGAAAAGATATACGTCCGGCTCGAACTGCACGTAAAGCAGTAGCTACAATGCTGGATAACGATAAATAAACATCTGGGAGGATAACGATGAAAGAATTTGATGAGCTGAATTTACCGGATAATCTTCGTTATACAGAAGATCATGAGTGGGCAAAGTTGGAAGGTGACGTAGTTAGAATCGGTGTGAGTGATTATGCACAGGATCAGCTCGGCGACATTGTTTTTGTAGAAATGCCTGAAGTTGGTGATTCTTTTGAAAAAGGTGAGGAGTTTGGCACCTTGGAATCCGTTAAAGCGGTTTCAGAGCTGTACTTGCCTATCTCTGGTGAAATAACAGCAGTAAACGAGGCGTTGGTCGATGAACCTGAACTACTCAATGCTGACTCGTATGCTAACTGGATTATTGAAGTAAAGCCGGAAAACGCTGAAGAGCTTGAAAGTTTACTGACTGTTGAACAATATATCGAAATAGTGAAAGGTTAAGTCTGAATTTATAGGCAGAGAAAGAGGACAATATTATGCGTTACCTGCCCCATACAGATAAGGAAATATCTGAAATGTTGGAGACCATCGGCAAAGGGAGTCTGGACGATCTTTTTTGTACGGTGCCTAAGGATTGCAGATACGAAGGTGATATAGAGGTTGGCAAAAAGCTGACTGAGTGGCAGCTTGATGAACATTTTGAAGAGCTGGCGGATAAAATAGCTGTAGGGCCAAGACACAAGGTGTTGATTGGCGCTGGACGTTATGATCATTATATACCGGAAACAGTTCGTTCTTTAATGAGTAGATCTGAGTTCTTAACTGCCTATACTCCATATCAACCAGAGATGGCGCAAGGAACTCTCCAAGGTATTTTTGAGTATCAGACCTTAACAGCACGTCTGTTGGGCGTTGATGCTGCAAATGCATCAATGTATGACGGAGCTTCAGCACTGGCTGAAGCGCTTCTTATGGGATTACGTGTCTCAAGAAAGAAAAAGACTGTGGCTGTATCAAGGGCGATTCATCCTCATTACCTTGAAGTGGTAAAGACCTATCTGCAAGAGACAGAGTTTAAAATTATTGAGTTACCTTTTGATAAAAACGGAAGAACCGATTTAAGCAAACTCCCGGAACTTGAGGACATTGCTGCTGTGGCTGTTCAGTCACCGAACTTTTTTGGTGTTGTCGAGGATCTTGAAACTCTTGGTAAAGATATTCATGATGCAGATGCTCTTTTTATTGGTTCTTTTTCAGAACCTCTTGCCTACGGTCTTTACAGGAGCCCTGGTGAATGTGGTGCTGACATTGTCTGTGGTGAAGGACAAAGTATGGGGCTTGCAAAAGGATTTGGTGGAGCATCTCTTGGCATGTTTGGTTGCAAGGAAAAATTAGTACGCAGTATGCCAGGAAGACTTGTTGGACAGACTGTTGATAAAGAAGGTAAGCGTGGTTTTGTTCTAACTCTTTCAACTCGTGAGCAACATATCAGAAGAGAAAAGGCTACTTCAAATATCTGTTCCAATCAGGGCGTATGTGCTATGAGCGCAGGAATGTATATGGCGTCAATTGGTGGTACCGGTCTTCGAGAAATGGCCAAACTCAACTATGACAAGGCAAGTTATCTCAAATCGCAACTTTTGTCTGTAGGCGGTGAGCTTGTTTTTGATGCACCAGTTTTTAATGAGTTTGCTCTGCGTTTCCCATTTGATTTTGAAAAGGTACGTAAGAAGCTCTTGGAAGAAGAAAAGGTGGTCGGAGGCTTGCCTCTTGGTAAATTCTTTTTTGAACTTGAAGGTTCATACCTCTTTTGTGCTACAGAGACCCTTTCAAAAGAAGATGTTGATCGCATTGTCGCATGTGTAAAGCGTTATGGAAGTAAGGAGGTGGCAGCATGAAATCGCCGGGAACAACAGGACTAATTCTTGATGAACCACTGTTATGGGAAAAGGGCAGAAAAGGGCGAGTTGGTATCTCGTTACCAGAAAGTGACGTGCCAACTGCTGAAATCGATCATTCTCTTACAGGTGAGGGGCCAGATTTTCCAGACTTAAGTGAAGTCGATGTTGTACGTCATTACACCAGACTTTCCACTTGGAACTTTGGTGTGGATACAGGGCTCTATCCACTTGGCTCATGTACAATGAAGTATAATCCGAAAGTTAATGAGCGAATGGCTTCAAATCCAGCTTTTGCCTCAGCTCATCCTATGCTCGAGGACGAACATGTTCAAGGTATTTTAGAATTAGCATATGATTTACAAAACGATTTAGCGAACATCACAGGTATGGATGCAACCACACTTCAGCCCTCTGCTGGTGCTCAAGGTGAGTTTGCTGGTATGCTGATTTTCGCTGGATATCATAAAGATAAGGGTGAAAAGCGTACCAAAATCCTTATTCCTGATACTGCTCATGGTACTAACCCTGCAAGTGCAGCTCTGTGTGGTTTTAAACCAGTCCCATTGAAATCCAATGAGAATGGAACATTAAGTGTTGAAGATGTTGAAGCACTGATGGATGAGGAAACTGCGGGAATCATGTTGACCAACCCTAATACTCTTGGTCTTTTTGAGAGTGATATTCGTGCAATTGCTGAAGTCGTTCACAGTAAAGGCGGCCTTGTCTATGGTGATGGCGCCAACATGAATGCTGCTATGGGCATGGTTGATTTTAAGAAGTGTGGTGTTGATGTCATGCATCTCAATCTGCATAAAACATTTTCAACTCCTCATGGCGGTGGTGGCCCTGGTGCTGGTCCGGTTTGTGTGGTTGAGGAACTGGTATCTTTCTTACCTTGTCCACGAGTGATTAAAGATGGTGAAAACTACAAGCTGGTTTGTCATGCACCAAAATCTGTTGGTAGAGTGCATGGCTTTCACGGTAACTTCAGTGTCTTGGTAAGAGCTTATACCTACATTCGTAGTATGGGTGGTGAGTATCTGAAGAAAGCAAGTCAACTTGCAGTTCTTAATGCAAATTATATTAGAGCTAGATTGCAGGATACTTTTCATCTTGCCTATCAGACACCATCGATGCATGAAGCTGTTTTTTCTGATTCTTTGCAGACTGAATATGGTGTGACAACACTTGATATGGCAAAGCGACTCATCGATTATGGTTATCATCCACCTACAATTTACTTTCCGCTGATTGTTTCTGGTGCAATTATGATTGAGCCAACTGAGACTGAGTGCAAGGAAGATATCGATCAGTTTGTTGATACTATGATTCAAATCTCAGAAGAGGCAAAGGAAAACCCAGACTTGTTGCATGAGGCACCAGTAACAACGAAGCTGGGACGATTGGATGAGACTGCTGCCGCTAGAAAACCTTGCTTGTGTGGTTGATAAGTAAATGGAATCACTGCTCACAGATCTTGGTTGTGTCAATTATCAGACTGTTTATGAGTTACAGCAAAGTCTTGTAAAACGACGAAATGCTGGTGAGCTTAAACAGGATGTGTTTTTGGTTTGTGAGCATTTTTCTACCTATACTCTTGGTAAAAATGCAGGTCGTGATGATGTGAATAATCTGCATGTGAGCGACCAATTTTTAAAAGAGAAGAATATTAAAACTGTTCAGATAGAACGGGGCGGTGAGATAACCTACCACGGCCCCGGGCAGTTAGTTTTATATCCCATAATTAGTCTGCGCCAGCGTAAGCTAAGAGTAACAGAATATGTGACAATGCTAGAAGAGGTGATGGTGCGTCTCGCCTCACATTTTGGGGTTTCTGCATGTCGAAACGATAAAAACCCTGGTGTCTGGAAGACAGATGGTTCAGCTAAAATTGGTTCAATCGGTATTGCAGTGCGTCATGGTGTTTCTTTTCATGGACTTGCCATCAATATAAAACCTGATCTTGAACCATTTCAATGGATTACTCCCTGTGGTTTGCAAAATGTTGGTGTTACAAGTCTCGTGCAAGAGTGTGGCGCCCATATCGATATGGAGGATGCCAAAGAGCAATTATATAAGATAATTGATGAGCTTTTTGGTATCACAACAAAAATTGCAAGTTCAGAAATTTGATTCTTTGGTTACATGACCACTTTTTGCATAAATACATTCTGAGCGATAAATAAGCAGACAAAGCTGATAACGCCAGCAATGAGTGGAGTAGTTACCCAACCACAGGTTATACCACCAACTGTCTTCCAGCGGATTGCCTTACCTCCTTTAAGAAGTCCCATGCCAATTACAGCTCCGACAATAGCCTGAGAACTGGAAACAGGGACAAGCGGTAAAGTTGGTAATCCATGTTCTTGTAGGAAAAGTTCAAGACCCTGTGAAGAAAAAGCAAAAAGAACAATAGAGTGTGACCAGACTGCAACAAGCGCCATTATCGGTGACAGTTTAAAAATACCGTCTCCAACTGTCTCCATAACCCTTTTTGAGTAGGTAAAAACACCTATGCAAATTGCCATGCCTCCAAGGAAGAACAGTTGTTGTGCGGCTGTTAAGGGCAAAATGTTAAATAGCACCATATCTTGAAAGGGTGAAACTGGTAAAAAGACACCAACTACATTGGCTATATTGTTTGCACCTAGTGAATATGAGCCAAATATCCCAACCAGTAATAATCCATTTCTTGTGAATCTATCAAGGGTGAAGAGTGGAACTTTGATCACCTTTAAAAGAAAGCCGACGAATTTGTAACTTATGATTGCAATGGTTGCAGAGAGTAAGGGGCAGGCGATCCAGGTCATTACAATTTTTGTAAGTGCTTTATAATCTGTAGGCATCCCTGAGAAGAAGTTCCAGCCTATGATTGCACCAACAATAGCCTGAGATGTTGAGACTGGGTACTTAGCAAGGGTCATTAAGTAAACAGAGAGGGCTGCCGCAAACGCAACAACAAAGGCACCTGCCATGGCATTAACTGCACCGAGTTTTCCTAGGGTATGTGAGGCTCCGGCCCCATCAATCACTGCGCCTAAAAGAAGAAAGATACTGCAATAGATTGCGGCAGTGCGAAATGTGATCATTCTAGAACCAACTGCAGTTCCAAAAACATTTGAAGCATCGTTGGCGCCTAAAGACCATCCTAAAAACAACCCACTGGACATTGAAAATGCAAACATAACAGTATCCTTTACAGCGATCTTTTAATAACAAATATGGCAAGACTATCGGCCATATCTTCTGCTTGATTTGATATTTCTTCAATTTGACAGACTAGATCTCGAATTTGCATCTTTTGACATAAGGTATAGTCATCGTATCTGAAAACCATCATCTGAAGTTTGGTGGCTGCTTTATCAGCTTCAGTCTCCCAAAAGGAAACTTTATGCATGTGATCTGCGACACTTGTAATGTCTTTGAAGTAGGCGCGTACAGAAAGAGTGACAGTTTCAACTGATTTAACAACCACATCGGCAAGAAGGAGCAGGTCACTAGTAAACTCAATTGCTATTTCAGGTTCTTCAATGCGCAAACGCCACATGGCTCCCTTAAATTCACCCAAAAGGGAGTCCATATTTTCAATAATTCTTAGTACGTCACCACGAGATTCCGGAATAAGAGTTCGTCGATAAAGAAGGTCCTCTATTGAACGTCTAAGCATGTCTGCACTGCGTTCTGTCTCAACGATTTGATCTAGTAATCGTTCAAATTCATTGGTGTTCCCATTTAAATAATTTGAAATTCCCTGTGTAAAGAGCAAGCCAGATTCGCTTACCAGATCAAGAAAGGAATCGATCTCCTTTTCAATACCAACTTTATTTTTAAAAACACCTATAAATGCCATGATAAATTCCTAATGAGATAACTCAAAAAATGGGAATGCAGCAAAGATACTTATTTTTCTTTCACAATCAAAATCGATTGTGATGAAATTAAGCGCGAAACGGAAACGATTTATATTCAAAAAACTTAAGGTTATACAAACCCACCCCTGGTAAAAAAAATCAGGGGTGGATCTATTTTAGTTAGGTAGGGCTTGTCGCCTTTTCTCCTTTTTTATCCAATTTTGACTTTCTTACAATCTGAACAATTGGCGGTATAAGAAGCACAATAATTATTGCCCATAACGCTATTGATTGAGGTCGGGTAAAAAATAGAGAGTAGCTGCCGTGGCCCATTATCAGAGCCTGAGCAAAACCTGTTTCTGCAATAGGACCAAGTATAAGACCAAGGGTTAATGCACCCATGTCAAAGCGTAATTTTCCTAATATTACAGCCGTTATTCCACATAATAGGCAAACAAATACATCTAGAACACTATTGTTCATCGCATAGGAGCCTAAAATAGAAAAAAGACATACAACAGGGATTAAGAGCTGGGTTGGAATCAGTGAAATTCTTGCAAAATATGGTGCCATCATTAACCCCATGCAGAGGAAGATGACGTTGGCTAGAAAGAGTGACATAATAAATGCATACGTCATCACGCCATATTTTGTGAATAATTCGGGGCCAGGAATAAGGCCATGAACAATCAAACCACCCATCAGCGCAGCAGCAACACTATTTCCTGGGATACCTAAGGTAAGTGTTGGAATTAATGATCCACCTACACAGCCATTGTTTCCAGCTTCTGCAGCAGCAATTCCTTCTGGGTTACCCTTACCGAAAAGGTGCTTGTTTTTTGAGCGTTGTCTAGCAAAGTTATAGCTTAAAAATGCAGCGATTGTAGCTCCTTCTCCAGGTAATATACCTACCATTGTTCCTGTACCACAGCCAAGGCCAATGTATTTCTTCAATCCTTTTGGAAATTTCTCTCGCTTAATCTTCTTTAATGTAGAGGTGTCTTTAACTATGCTCTTCACGCTAGTTAGGGTGAGCATTTGTGAAATTGAAAACATACCGATGAGTGCGGGCATGAATGCAACACCGTCGAACAGATCTGTCATTCCCATCGTGTAGCGGAGTTGTCCTGAAATTGGATCAGTACCAATTACTGCCAAGATGAGACCTAGTAATCCGGATATGAGTGCTTTAATAAGTCCACTTATATCGTCCGCCATTGACACAATACCTACAAGACCAAGTATCGCTAATAAAAAGTATTCAGGTGGGCCGAAAGTTAAGGCAAACGTTGCAAGGATTGGTGCTACAAGAAGAAGTACAATTGTTGAAAATGTACCTCCAGCAAAACTTGAGATTACCGAAACCTTAAGAGCTAAACCACCATGGCCCTTTTGACTCATGGGATATCCTTCCATTGAGGTAGCAACGGCAGCAGGTGTTCCAGGTGTTCTCAGTAAAATTGCAGGAATTGATCCACCATACATAGCACCACAATAAACACCACCCATTAAGATGAGTCCTGTTAGTGGTTCAAGTACAAAGGTGACTGGTATGAGTAGAGCTACAGCCATAGTGGCGGTTAAACCAGGCATTCCACCGACTAAGACTCCAGAGACTGTTCCTATAAAAACAGCCATTAGAGAAGCCGGAGTGATCAAGGCCTGTAACGATTCAAATATCATTGTTTTATCCTCAGATAAGCTAAAAACAAATTGTCCTAGTTTGATCTTTTGGGGAATTGAGCGAGTGAGGTATTCTCATACCTCACCGAGCTTTTTCTATGTCAACGTTGAAACATATTAAAATAATGTACTTTCAGGTAGCGGAACGCCCAGGAGTTTACCAAAAACCAGATATACAAACAGGAGAACACCAAGTGATGTTAAACCAATGGTAACAGGTTTGCGGGCTCCTAGTAGATACATGGTTAGTGGCATGAAAAGTATGGATGCAATATAAAAGCCCAGTGGTTCCAAAAGCAGGGCATATATGAACATCAAAATCAACAGACTCCAAAATTTTCCAGGAGATGAGGTGATGTGCATCTTTTCTTCTCCATCTTTGATCTGGGTTTTCTTCATGTTAATAAAGAGTTCAACCAGACATAGACCGCCAAGACAGACAGCAAGAAACCGAATATAGGTCGCAGTCGAGCCCTGGGTCATCTCAGGAAAAGCTGCTGTACTTTTATACAGCAAGATTGCCAGTACAGTAAATCCTGTAAGTATCAGTATTTCAGCAAGACGTTTAGTCATGATGGATTACCATGGAGTTGAATCATAAAATTTCTGAGTTTCAGCCTGAAGCTTGATTAAGTAATCAAGGTAATCTGGACCACTCATAGGGTAGAGAATCATTACGTCTTTTTCACATGCAGCAATAAATTCTTTGTCGTTCATCACGTCTGCAACGAGTTTGTCAAGGGTAGCTGCAACCTCATCACTAATGCCTGCAGGAGCTACAAAACCACGGGTTGCAGTCATGCTGATATCAAGACCTTGTTCCTTTGCAGTTGCAACATCAGGAATTATGTTTGAACGATTTGCATCAAGGATTGCAATGATTCGAGCTGTACCAGCTTTGTGCTGACCATGAAGTTGAGTGGTATTCATTATAGATGCATCAATATGTCCACCAAGAATCATCGCCTTTTGCTCAGTTGAACCCTTAGTTGGCATGAGGTTAAAAGTAACGCCAGTTGCGTTCTCAAACTTCTTCGCAGCTACAAAATCATCAGAACCAATACCGTTAACAGCAACTGTTAGTTTCTTTTCTTGTGCAAGCTTAGTGAACTCTTCAAGAGTTTTTACAGGACTGTCTTTTGGAACAGCTACGATGAGAGGATCTTGCATCATGTTACCAATTACATGGAAACTATCGAGGGTGTAACGGGCACGTTTTGCTACAACATGGGATACCACTTGAGTGGTGAAAATCATGCCGATTGTATGGCCATCGGCCTTCGATCTTGCTATTTCTTCAAAACCTTTTTGTCCACCGGAACCAGGAACATTTTTAATTACAAAATCAGCGCCATCCATATACTTCTTGGCTGTTTTTACAAACAGTCTAGCTGTTGTATCAGTTGAACCACCAGCCTTTGATGGAACAATAATTTTAATCGGTTTTGATGGGTACGCTGCCAACACAAGAGTAGGCATTGCAAAAAAAACAACTAGCAGTACAGCAAGAATCTTTTTCATCTCAAACTCCTTTTGGAAAATTAATAATGACACCTGGTTCTTAAGTGAAGAAAACAGTTCTGTTGTGTTTCTTCAGGGAGTGTATATCAACAGATGTGCCAGTATTGATTTTCTCTTGCTAATAGCTTGTTATTCCAATGTGAATTTATAAATTAGTCAGCTATAGCAGTAAGTTTGAATGAGTCAGAGACGACTCTGATGTGCCACAAATGACCCAAGCGTCATAAACGAGAAAAAAGAGGAGAGGTGTTGGGACAATATTAACTCAATATGTGTTGATATTGTCCCGTAAGAGGGTTCGTTATTCTCGGTTAATATCGAGTTTTTGCATTCTTAAATAGAGTCTTTTTCGTGGGATTTTTAATAGTTGAGCTGTCTTTTCTACCTTATTACCACACTGCGCTAACGCCTCTAATATTACTTGGCGTTCGAAACTCTCTACTAAAGTATCAAAACCCAACTCAAGGTCAATAGGAGTGGTTTCTTTACTTGTTGTGGCAAGGTCAAGTTCAAGGCCAAGAACAAGTTGCTGTGCTATGTTCTTCAACTCACGAACATTGCCGGGCCAATGATATGATAAGAGCATTTCCTCTAATTGGTTAGAGACCTGTGGTAAGTCTCTGTTAAAATTTTCGGAGATTGTAGAGAGAAATGAATATAAAATCAGAAGAATATCATCTTTTCTTTGGCGTAGGGAAGGTATGTGAATACGGGCTACGTTCAGTCTGTAGAAAAGATCCTCACGAAAACTTCCCTGAGAAACAGCTTCACGTAAGTCAATCTTTGAAGCAGCAACAACTCTAAAATCAACAGGTACTGCTTGGTTGCTGCCAACTCTTTCAATTTTTCTTTCCTGTAGTGCACGAAGTAGTCGGACTTGAACGTCTGGCGACATTGATTCGATTTCGTCTAAGAACAGAGTACCTTTGTCCGCGAGTTCAATCTTCCCTATGCGCCTGTTTAAAGCACTGGTGAAAGCACCCTTTTCATGGCCAAAGAGCTCACTCTCAACAAGGTTCTCAGGGATTGCCCCACAGTTTACTTCAACAAATTGTCCTCCTCCTCTGGGGCCGAGATCATGAAGACATCTCGCAGCAAGTTCTTTTCCCGCCCCTGTCTCTCCAATTAACAGGACATCCACATCAATTACCGCAAGTGAGGCGAGAATGGAGCGTAACTCAACAACCTGTTGAGATTTACCAATTATTTTACCTGCTATATTGTCAATTGTTCCCGTAGGAGTTTTAGAGAGTTGTCTTTCAAGTGATGTACGTCTTGTCTCCAGAGCCTTTGCTGCGACTGTTAATAGTTGATCTGGTGGAGTAGGTTTTTCAATAAAATCAAATGCACCACCGTGCATGGCCTCCATTGCCATAGGTACATCTCCATGGCCGGTAAGAATAATGACTGGGATGTCTGTGGATATCTTTTTTATTTCAGCAAAGAGCTCTAGACCATCCATGCCAGGCATTTTGACATCTGTAATGACTGCACCTAACCAATCAGCATGGATGAGTGGCAGCGCTTCTTCTGCTCTTGAGAAGGTTCGAATTGGATAGCCTTCTAGTTCAAAAGTTTGGTTACAAGCATATAAAATTTCTTCTTCATCATCAATTAAGAAGATTTCACCAATAGGTTTCATTATTCAAATGTCTCACTATTTTGAAGAATTATTGTAAAACAGGCTCCACTGGAAGATTTATTATTTGCAACAGTCATTCTGCCGCCAAAACCTGTAATAATGTTATAAGCAATAGATAAGCCAAGTCCTAGACCTTTTCCAACTTCTTTTGTGGTGAAAAATGGATCAAATACACTCTCAACTGGTTCCTTCTGGATGCCTTCTCCGTTGTCTTTGATCATAATGTGAGTGAAATCATCTTTACTGCTCACTGTGATTTCAAGTTTTCCGCCACATTGATTCATTCTTGCTGCATCTATTCCATTACTCAGGGTGTTAATGAAAACCTGCTCAAGACGATTAGTGTCAGCATAAACAAGAGAAGTTGTATGATAATTTAAAATGAGTTCAATATTATCTTTTTCAATTCGATCTTTAAGAAGTTCTAAGGCTCCATCGATACATGTTTTAACATCAACACTCTCCAAATTTTCTGAATGGAGTCTTGCAAAAGTTTTAAGATGGTTAATCATTTTGGCCATTCTCTTGATTAGATCCTCCATCTTTTGCAAGTTTTCTTGATGGGTTTCAGTTTTTCCACGTTCAATAAGTTTATCAGCATTATGCAGATAATACCGCATTGCTGATAAAGGCTGGTTCAGTTCATGGGCAATACCAGCTGAAAATTCACCAAGAGCGGCCAGTTTACCAGCTTGAACTAGCTCACTTTCAACCCTGAGACGTTCCTGCACTTCTTCTCTTAGCTTAATGTTGATTTCACTGAGATGTTCAGTTTTTTCTTTTACCCTTTTTTGGAGGAGTTTTTGAGCATGTTCACGCTCTGTAACATCATGCAAGGTGACCATGAGACTTGTAGTGTTTCGTTGTTGTACTTTTCGAATATGTGCATCTACAGGGAATTCATGGCCATCATACCTGCTGGCAAGATAGGTCACGCTACTAAAAATAGAATCTTTCTCGGCGCTGAGAACCCGTGAACAGCCATCAATAAAAGTAGTTTTACTGGAAACCGAGACAATGTCATATAGTGAGGTTCCAACCATTGTGTCAGACCCTATACCGAACAATTCTTCGGCCTGTGGATTAAAGAATCGAATTGTGCCATCAGGATCGGCAAGGATAAGTCCAACAGCTGCATTATCAATAATTGCCTGGGCGTTCGCATCTTCAACTGCTTGAGCTGTATCTCGAAAAACTTTTAATGCTAGTGCCATTCTGCCTATTTCATCAGAGCTTTCTTGTGGAACTTCATATGTTAAGTCTCCTTTTGCGATAGCTCTCATACTTTTACTGAGTTTTGAGAGGCGGACTACAATATTTCCTCGAACATAAAACCACATGACTGCAGCAGTCGTAAGAAGACTGATAATGATCATTGAAATCATGGTGTTTTTGGCGCGTTCTAGTTTTTTTCTCGAAGAAGCAGTTGCTTCTTGAGCCTTAATTGCAGCGTGGTCAATAATTTGGGCAATTACACTATCAAGCTCCTCAACATAGAGGTGATTTTGTTTAAGGATGGCACGACCTTTATCATCATTCTGGATTATTTTTTGACGTACAACAAAAACAGAACTCTCTCCCTCAGCCAGATTAACGAGTTCTTCAAGTACGTTTTTTAGTGTAAGAAAACTAATTTCGCTTTGCAGGTACTTCATGTCTTGCTTAATAAGTGCCACTGCATCGCTTGCGAGTGCTGATAGATTATCTAGTTGAGATGGGTTGTTGAGTGATGCCCCCTGTACCATAAGGCTTACTAGTAATACCCCGTTTGAGCGGATCTTCTCAACTGCATCTTTGGCAATTCTATGGCGTTGTAGTTCGGCGGCAGAGATTTCTTGATGTTCTTTTGCTGCATCTATGATTCGCTCAAGTTCGATTTCAAGATTATAGGCATAATCTTGTTTGAGCGGATCTACTTCTCCAATCAGATCAGCATAAAACCATCGAAGTTGTTCGGTCATCAGGTTGAGTTCTGTTTGGAGTTCATTCTGATTAGTAATAGAGATTTGGAGCGCTGTAAGGTTTGCTTCTAGGCGAATTATAAGATTTCCAAGAGTTTTTCGTAGCTCAGGACGTGCAACTGTGAGTATGTCTAATTGTTTGTTGAGTTTTACGAGTAATCTATCTAGATCTTTTTTTACCAACTTACGACTCTGTTGGTCTTCTGCGGAGAGAATATTTGGGGCGACTGCTATAATTTCTCCACCAAGTTTTACAAAATCACTGGTTTGAACAAGCTCAGGTATGTAATCTTCTGCCAACTGTTCAACTACATCTTCCGAATTGTAGAAAATGAGTAAGGCAATCATGCCTACAATTAAGGTAATGCCTGAGATAAAACTAAAAGCAAGAAGTAATCTAGCCCAAATACCTAGACGGTAAGGATTTGTTTTATCCTTCTCAGCTTCCATGACCAACCTCAGAGAGTTGAAAGGAAATTTTCTCCAATAACTCTTCAGCTTTGCTAATTCTTCTGTTTATGGTTGAATCCCAATTTTTCATTTCTAGTCGTTTTTTATCTCTCACCTCTTTTAAATTACTGGTTTGAAAGAGCATAGTGTATGCGGTGTCGAGACTCTTCTCTTCGCTTACCGGGATTTCGCAAAGTAAGTCTGTAATTGCTTGTCGGATTCCAGTCTTTTGGACTTGTTCAAGACCATATTGCTTCTCGAGAGTAATTAGTTTTTTCCATATTCTTCTGTATTCAAGGAGTTTGAAGGTGATTACTTGATCAAAAAGTGTATTAACGAGCAAATATCTTCCTTGAGAGAGGGCTGTGTTAAACCTTCTTGTCTTGTTTTTTTGGATATAGTCCATAAGTGGTGGAAGTTCTCTTCCTGTTTGGTCAAATACTGCTCTTGAAATCGGCATTCGATTAATTGAGGGGCGGAGCAAAATACTTTGACCATCAATGGATAAGAGGAAATCTATGAACTTGACAGCTTGGTTAATATTTTTCCCATTTTCTAAAGCTGCAACTCCAGCCGGCATAAGAAAGACTTCCTTGCCGTAACTAAAATCAATCTCATTTTGCATATTCATTTTGGCTGTCGCAAGAAAATCTATGACGAGGCCTGCACTGAACCGCTTACTTGCTACACCATCAGGTACACTAAAACTACGGGCTGTTATTGTTTCTAGATTGGCGGCTGTTTTAAGCAGATATTTCCAACCTTCCTGCCAACCAAGTTGTTGTAGTAGACTTTCAACAATTAAATGTGTTGTTCCTGATCGTGATGGAGTAGAGATGGCCAATTGACCATAAAAACGAGAATCTGTTAGATCTTTCCAGCTATTTGGGGGCTTTATGTTCTCGTTGGAAAGTGAGTTCTTGTTCCACATATATCCAACACCAGACAGAGCGAAGTTGAAGAAATAGTCACCATTATCACCAGGAAGTGGGTTGGTTGTGTTAATTGGTGGGTAAGCAGGTAAATAGCCCGTTTGCACAAGCTTTCCCGCATCTTTTAAAATTGCAAATGCATCTGGTGATGAAGACCAGAAAATATCAAAATTACGGCTGTTGCCTCGCTGTATTTCGGCGATGGCTGCAGTTGTCTTTTTGTTGAGTACTTGGATTTGAAACGTTGGATTATGCTTTTGATATTCTTCTATAAAAGGCTGATAAAAATCAGGAGAAAACGATGTTAAGATGCTCAGTTTTTGAGATGATGTTTGTTTGCTTCCTTCTCTTGCCGGAGATATTGGAACGGTAAGAAAGAAGATGCAGCAAAAAGTGAGCAGTGATATTAAATTTTTCATGAATAGGTATTTTCATCCTTAAGCTCAAATAATTGTTCTAATCTATCTAAGACAATGTTTATGTGCTATTCTGACTAGCAATTTTCTTACCATAAACTATATATGTAAAAAATATTAAAATAAGATAATTAAAATACCTGTTGAATTATTATGTCTTGTAAAAAAGAAAACATACAAAATGTTAAGAATATAAAGGTAGGTAAACCAAAGTGGTTGAGAAGAGGTCTCCCATCAGGGCCTGAATACGAAAAACTACGAAGCCTACTAAAGAAGAGTGACTTAACAACAGTTTGCCAGGAGGCACAATGTCCTAATCAGTTTGAGTGTTACTCAAAAGGTACTGCAACCTTTATGATTATGGGGGATAGATGCACTAGAAATTGCGGTTTCTGTGCGGTGGACCATAAACCGAAAGGTTTGCCCGATGTGGACGAAGCTGAGAGAGTAGCAAAGGCGGTAGAACTGTTGAAGCTTCGATATGCAGTTATTACCTCTGTGACGAGGGACGACATTGAAGATGGTGGTGCCTCCTGCTTTGTTGATGTTATTAGAGCAATACGAAACACTAATCCAAAAACACTTATTGAGGTTCTGATACCTGATCTTGGTGGTAACTGGAACGCTCTGCAAACAATTCTTGATGCAAAACCGGATGTTCTTAATCACAATATAGAGACAGTCGCAAGGCTTTACCCTTCTGTCCGAAGTGGAGCAGATTATAATCGTACGCTTGAGTTGCTTGCAGAGGTGAAAAAGCGTACTCCTCAAATACCGACTAAAACTGGTATGATGGTGGGACTTGGTGAGACTGTTGAAGAACTTCATGCAACATGGACAGATCTTCGTAAAATATCTTGTGATATTCTAACAGTAGGCCAATACTTACAACCTACTGCTCACCATTTACCTGTGGAACGCTTTGTAAGCCCTGAAGAATTTGCGGAACTTGAAAAACAAGCGCTGGCAATGAGATTTTCTGGCGTAGCGGCTGGGCCTTTTGTTCGTAGTTCCTATGAAGCTGAGAAGTTATACCGCAAGGCTAGATAATTGTAGCTACAGAAAACATGCTGACAAGTTGTTTTATGCTTGTTCGGCATATTTTCTGTCTTGTGCTTTAGCCATTCCTTTTTGTGTAACCCAAACACTGATAACAATAAGAAAAGCAGCAAAAAATTGATTTATTGTTAGAGTTTCCCCAAGAAAGAACCAAGCCATGAGTACAGAAAAAAGCGGTATTAAATTGATATATGATGCCGCTTTAGCCGCAGGTACATGTTTGAGTCCATAGTTATATAAACCATAAGCCCCAAGTGTTACAGCAGCACCTAGGTAAATGACAGCAAGTGAGGGAATTGCTACAACTTCAGTTGGTTTTTCAACTGCAGGTAAAAAAAGAATCGGCAGATAGAAAAAGGAACCAATAAAGGCCTGAATTGCAGTAAGGAAGAAAGGTGAATATCTCTTTGTCAGTGACTTTAAAGAGATTGTGTAACCTGTAGCACAAACCATTGCTAAAACTTCACAAAAATTTCCAAAAACAGGGTTTGGTGCACTCTCATTTGGTGATGATTCAAGAGTGAGCCAACATACGCCAGCAAGTGCAGCAAGTGCACCTAACCATGATTGCATATTGTATTTTTCTTTTAAAAAAATGGCTGCTGCTCCCAGTACAAAAATTGGGGCTGTTGCTGTAATGACACCAGCCTGTGAGGCAGAGGTGTTCTCTAGAGCTATAGCTTCAAAAATAAAATAGAGACAAGGTTCACAAAAGCACATAAAAAGCAGCAGTTTGTAATCACCTTTATAATACTTAAAACCTTTAAAAACATACTTCCACAGTACTAGAAAACAGAGACTTGCGATGAGCATACGACCAAAGATAACAACCATTGGATCATAAGCTCTAAAGGCAATTTTTAGACCAATAAATGAACTTGACCAGATCACCATAGCAGCCATCAGAGCTATATATGGTGTGTATTTTGAGTTAAAGATTGATTGCATCTTAATACCTTATCCTTGAGGGAAATAATCGATACCTGCGACAATGAAGTTTTTATAGCTTTGAGTAAAGATTAGCAATCTGCGCGATTATTACTCTTCGCGGGCACTGTGACGAGCCCGTGCGGCAGGGTACCTGTTTCATAGAATTATTTGGCTGTCACCGATTATCCAAGGTTCACTGTCATACTCTAAAAGGAAGACAAAGGAAACCACTAAATAATATCTTAAAATTTGTCTTCAGAATATGAAGATTTACTTTTTTGTGTGGGTGTTGGTCGAAAATATTAACGTGATTTAAGGTGTTTATATAAGGTGTCGCAGGGAAGAGTTCTAAGCTTAACTTGATAAATTGTTTATTGACTCTGGATTCAATGAGGTATAAAAATAGTTGCTCGTTGTAAAAAATGTAAAATTAGGAGTGGGTTGTGAAAAAAGATAGGATTAGTTGTGCAGAATGTCCGTTTCCAAAACTGAAAAAGGTCTGTATGTCAGAAAAGGGCAAAGGGTTACCGACTTGTCCAACGGTGGCTGGTGACGATTTTGGAGAGGAAACAAGAGAGCTGCTTGAGAGTAATGATGATCTCGATTTCTTTTTAGTTTCATCCAATTTTGGAGGTAAAAAGATCACCAGAGTTATGGAGACGATAGAGTTTGCCAAAGCGATGGGCTACAAAAAAATTGGAATGGCATTTTGTTCCTCTCTCATGAAAGAGGCAAAGGTCATCAGTTCTCTTATGGAAGCCCACGGACTAGAGGTTGTTTCAGCTATTTGTAAAGTTGGCCGGATTAAGGTGGGAGATGTAAAAGAGAAGGGTACTGAAAAATGTACACAAAAAGGACTACTCTGCAATCCTGTTAAGCAAGCACAAATTATGAATGAAGCGAAGACCGACTATAACGTAGTGGTTGGATTGTGTGTCGGTCATGATTCACTTTTTATGAAATATGCTGAGGCAATGTCGACAGTGCTTGTTGCTAAAGATCGAGTACTTGGACATAATCCACTTGCCGCTATTTGGACACTTGATAGTTTTTATACCCATATTAAAAAGCCAAATGTAGATTAAGGCTAAGTTGACAATTACTAAATTTTTGAGAGGTACTGCGGTGCAGTTGTTTATTCCAAAAGGTGTTTGTGCAAAACAGATAGAGTTTAATGTTGAAGATGGTCAATTACATAACGTTCGCTTTGGAGGCGGTTGTGATGGAAACTTAAAGGCTGTTTCTGCATTGCTTGAAGGGATGGAGGTTGATGAAGCTGTAAAAAGACTCCAAGGTATTAAGTGTGGGAAAAAAGAGACTTCCTGTCCTGATCAGCTTTGTGAGGCGTTAAAACTAAACGTTGCCTGATAGAGAGCAGTCTAGAGTGTTGAGAGTCCGATAAGTGTATAACACTTATCGGACTTTTTCGTTTTTTAGTATTTTTATTCTTTTACAGAGCCTGCAAGAAGTCCTCGAATAAAATATCGACCAAGAAAGATATAGAGCATCAGAACAGGGAAGGCTGCAAGGATTGATCCTGCCATTGGTATATTCCAGCTCACTGCTTGACCACCAGCAAGGTTGGCAAGCCCAACCGTGAGTGGATTTGATTCGTGATTAGTGAGACAGATACCCCATAAGAATTCATTCCAGATCTGGGTAAACTGCCAGAGACTTGTTACAACAAAGCCAGGGATGGACAGTGGGAAAATGATTTTTGTGTAAATTTGAAAAAAACCAGCGCCATCCAGTCGTGATGATTCGATTAAAGAGTTTGGAATCTGAGCATAAAAATTTCTAAATATGAGTGTGGTAATGGGTAATCCATAAACCACATGGGCAAGGATTAGTCCCGGTAAACCTCCATACATATTCATTGCACGAAGGGTTTGAAAAAGTGGGATTAGAATTACCTGGTAAGGAATAAACATTCCAAAGAGAAAGAGAGTAAAAATAATTTCACTTCCTCGAAATTTCCATTTTGAAAATACATAGCCGTTTAGTGAGCCAAGCACAGTAGATAGAGCTGTTGCACAAATAGCTAGGATAAGTGAGTTGATCAGATTTGGCAAAAGCATATTAAATGCTTCTGAAAAACCAGCCCAATTAAGATTTGCAGGCACCTCCCAGGAACGGGGTAAGGTGATATCAGCAGGCATCTTAAGGGAGGTGATCACTGCCATATAGGCCGGTAATAAAAATGCTATGGCAAGCACAACAAGACAGCCATAAAGCATTACTGTTCCAAGTATATTTTTCTTTTTCATCTACTTAGCCCTCCTTTCTTTATAGGAGGTAACTATGTAGGGGACGATAAAGGTTGCAGCCAGTAAAAAGAGAATAATTGCGATGGCAGCACCTTTTGCAAAATCATTGGCTCTAAAGGTTGTTAAATACATATTCAGTGCAGGATGTCCAGTTGCCGCATTATCTGGGCCTGTCATTGCGAAAATGAGGTCAAACATTTTAAGTGAAATGTGTGAGAGAATAATTACCGCACTGATGGTAATTGGTTTGAGCATCGGAATTGCAATGTGCTGATAATATGCTCTGGCGCTTGCACCATCTAGCATGGCAGCATCTCGAAGATCTTGTGATATGCCAGTAAAGCCTGCGAGATAAAGTGCCATCGTGTAGCCGGAGTATTGCCAGATGGTTGCTATAATGATTCCAACCGTGGCCATATTAAAACCGTGGATTTCTTCCATGATCCCAGCCTTAGGCAGAAGGTCTCCACCAAACCAGGCAATAGCACCTATAATTACACCGGGTATGAGTGTTCTCTTTACAGTTTTAGTGGTTCCTTTAGCAAGTGCGTAGAAACCGATGAGAATGAGAATAACAGCACAAATATAGAATAAAAGTTGCAGCAAGTTCTGCCAGTCAAAAAGCAGAATAGTCGTCTTACTGGAAAGCCATTTGAACTCTAAGGGTTCTAGGCCAAACTCAGCTGGAAGGATATTTACACCGCCCTGTGGTGAAAGCATCCAGCGCCAGATTGTACCGGAGACAATAAAGGAAAGAGACATCGGATAGAGGAAGATTGTACGTAATACATCTTCGCCCTTTGGTTTTTGATCGAGCAGAATGGCAATAAACATTCCAATTCCTACTGCACCTACCAGAAGGGAAATCGAGTAGAATATTGCATTTACCAAATCTTGTCTGAACCGTGCATCAAGAAAGCCAGTAAACAGATCGACATAGTTTTTTAAACCGATAAACTCTGTTGTTGGGTTTACACTTAACGCTCCAACTCCACCCCAATTGGTCATTGATATCCACATAGTATTGCCAATAAAGCCATAAACGAAAATGGCTAGCAATATGATGGATGGCATCACAGTGATGATGGCTTTTGTTCTGTCTCCGAACACTTTTGATTCCTCAATCTATAAAGATATCAAGCTTAAGTTGCTACGGATCAAAATGATCCGCAGCAACAATTTTAAAACAGCAAAACGATATTACATAGCAATACCGTTCTTTACAGCAATCTGCTGAGCAGCTTTAGCAGCAGCTTCAGGGTTGTTGGTCTTAAGGAATAGCTCCATAACAGATGCGAAGTCATTCATGAAACCTTCGTTTGCGGTAACACCGTGTGCAAGAGAGCCAACGATTACATCTTTTCCAAAGTCTGCTGATGCAGACTTTGCATAATCATTGTACTTGGAGAGATCGGAATCAACGCGAGCAGAGATGGAACCTTTCAGAGGGTTAAAAGCATCAGAACCTTCCTTAGAACCTAATACTGCAAGCCATGCACGAGCGTTGGACTCATCTTCTAAGCCTTTTGGAAGACCGAAGGAGTCAGCAAGAAACATGAACTGTCCGTCGGTACCAAAAGATGCAGCCCAACCGAAATCTTTGCCTGGAGCAAGTTTCTTGGTGGTGGAAAGGTAACCAGCAGCCCAGTCACCCATGATGTTAAATGCTGCGCGTCCGTCTACAACCATATCGGTAGCCTGCTGCCAGGAAAGAGAAGATGCATCATCATTGGTGTACTTGAGTACTTCGCCGAAAAGCTTCCACGCTGCAACACCTTCCTTGCTGTCGAAAGCAAGTTTACCGTTCCAAAGAGCGTCCCAGTTTTCAGCACCAAGAGAAGCAAGTGCTACAGATTCCCAAAGGTGATTTGCTGTCCAGTTTTGAGCAAGTGCAAGAGGAACAATACCTTTTTCCTGAAGCTTCGGTGCTACAGCAAGGAAATCATCCCAGCTCTTTGGCACTTCAATGCCCATTGCTTCAATCTTTGCAGGTATATACCATACAACGTTTGAGCGGTGGATGTTTACAGGCATAGACCAGATACCATCATCAGTACCAATAAGCTTGATGAGGCCTTTAGGGAATGCTTCCATTAAACCTTCTTCTTTAAAAAGAGGAGTAAGGTCAACCATACGATCAGCTTCTACCCAGGTGCCAATTAACTCTTGACCAGCATGAACCTGAAAAGAATCAGGTGGGTTGCCACCAAGCATTCTAGTTTTCAAAACAGCTTTAGCGTTGACACCAGAACCACCAGTAACTGTAGCGTTTACAACTTCAACGCCAGGATGTTTCTTGGTGTAAAGTTTGATCAGAGCATCGAGAGCCGGACCTTCATCACCTGCCCACCAGGAAAAAATCTCAAGCTTACCATCGAGTTCTTTTGCCTGCAGGGTTGGTACTGCCATGAGCGCAAATAACATAAGCGCTGCAAGTACTTTTGCCAGAGTTTTCATTAATCTTCTCCTCTAAATTGCCTTTTTTGGCTTACAGCATGGGTTATACTCTCTCCTTTAACCGACAATGGTGGATTAAAGGGCAAGAGTTGTTTTTGGATCAAACAATATTGTTCGATCCTGTTCGATACCTATTTTTAAAATGTCTCCAGGTTTTGCCCGAAGTCGTCCTTCTATTTCAGCAATAAGTGTGTTTCCTGCTACGTCAAGCTCCACATGGGATTGACCACCGAGGATCTCTGCTAAAACAACTTTTGCATCCATCTGATATTTCGAATCAGTTTTTTCAAGGGATGTCTTTATCGCATCCGGTCTGATGCCAACCAAAACTTCGGCTCCTGTTGACAGTTTCGGATATTGCGAGTCAGTTAATGGCAGAATAAAGTCACCTGCTTTAAGTGCTCGCCCTTCATTACTATCAATCACTTTTGCATCGAAGATATTCATCGGTGGGTTACCGATAAATTGTGCAACAAATACGTTATTGGGTGATTCAAAGATTTCAATTGGTGTTCCCACCTGTTGAATGAGACCATCTTTTAAAATAACGATACGATCAGCAAGGGTCATTGCCTCGATCTGATCGTGGGTCACATAAACGGTAGTGGTCTTAAGACGCATATGCATCTTTTTAAGCTCTAGGCGCATTTGGGTTCTGAGTTGCGCATCAAGATTTGATAACGGTTCATCAAAGAGAAATACATCAGCACTTCGAACAATGGCACGACCCATGGCAACACGCTGGCGTTGTCCACCTGAGAGTTCGGCTGGTTTTCGGTGCAGGTAATCAGTCAGCTCGAGCATCTCTGCTACTTTCTGAACCTTCTCTGTGATTTCAGCCCGTGGTGCTTTAGCCATCTTGAGACTAAAACCCATGTTTTCGCCAACAGTCATATGAGGATAAAGGGCGTAGTTCTGAAAAACCATGGCAACATTGCGATCTTCTGGGCTGACCTTGTTAACGACTCGATCGCCTATGTGAATTTCTCCGCCACTTATTTCTTCAAGGCCTGCAATCATACGAAGAACTGTTGATTTACCACAGCCGGAAGGGCCAACAAGTACGATAAATTCACTGTCTTTTACGCTGAGGTCAACACCTTTTACTACATGAACTTTGCCGTATTTTTTATGGAGTCCTTTTAACTCAACCTGTGCCATGCTGTTTGATCCTTTTTATTAAGCCAGTTGTAAGAGCAATGTTTTTTCCATGCTCTAGTTCTAGAGCGGTAATGCTACTTTTGCAAAAGGCTCCTCTTTTAAATGATAAATTACAGTACTGGAGTCATGCTACCTTCAGGGCGAATCCTAATTGGAAAGACATTTTCCTCACCAAAGTATGATGACATGAAATTACAGTAATTTTCAACTCGATTTATTGGTACGTAGCTTTGAATTGTTCCTTCAAATCCGCCTCCATGGACCCTGCTTGCGCCATCACCGGCCAGAAAATGATCAGAAAGTGTAAGAGCAAGTGGAATCGCTTGATCTTTTACTGCTCCTGTAGGGCAGCAGTTCTGCAGTAAATTTCTTGATGAATCACCAGACTCTCGAACAAGTTTGAGGTAGCTTTGTATATCTTCATCTTTAAGAGCATTTACCATCTTTTCTACCCGTTCATTTTCTTTGATGAAGTGGAGCATTCTCAGTACACCTCTATCACCTGCTTTTTGGCGTAGCGCTAACATGTTGTCAAAAATATCCTGACAGCTCAGTCCTCTACCTACATCTTTGTTAAAGTGGTTGGCGACAGCTTTCATTTCAGTGAATATGGCAGAATATTCATCTGTAAGATTTCTATGATCTCCACCAGTTGCAACAACGATGAGTTGGTAACCGTGATCTCGAAAGGAGGTAAATAACTTGTTGACCTGTGGGGTTGCAGGGTCTTTAAAATCAATATGGACAATACCTCGATAAGCACAGGCGGTTTGATCCATTAGGCCACAGGGTTTACCGAAGTAGATATTTTCAGTTTGTTGTCCAATGAGAGCATTATCAAGGGGGGAAATTTCCTTGTTTGTTATTCTCGCAAATATAGAGCCTATTAAAATCTCAAGTGCAGCAGATGAAGAGAGTCCACAACCAATTGGAATGTTAGTTGTTATTATTCCTCGAAAACCGTGAATAGGAAGTCCTCGCTTAATAAAGCCAGTAGCGGTGCCTCTGATGATTGCCTCAGGTGTGCCATGTTCTTCCTCTCTCACTTCGAGATCGTTTAGGTCAACTAAGATTGGTGCAAATCCTGGAGAGGAAATTTCAACCCTTTTGTCATTTGTAGGGCTAATGATTGCGACACAATCTCGATCTATTGCCGCAGCTAAAACCATGCCATGATTATGATCAGTATGATTTCCAGCAAGCTCAGTTCTGCCTGGAGCTGTTACAAGATGTATTTCATTATTTCCAAAGGTTTGTGCTCCTTGTTCGAGCAGTTCTTTGTAACGCTGTTGTTGTAAGCGCAGTACAGAGTTACCGTAAATTTTTCGGAGTAGGGGATCAAACAAACCGTTTGCAAGAGCTGCTAAATATGCATTACAAGTTCCAGTAGTCATCTTTTATCCTTTCTCCAGATAGTGGGTTCTAGAGAGGTTGTTAAGAATGTCTGCTGCTCCCTCTGCAGTCAAATCCCTTTGTGGCATGGCCATCATTTCAAAGCCCACCATAAATTTTTTAACGGTGGCTGAGCGTAAAAGCGGTGGATAGTAGTGAATGTGAAAATGTTGCTCAGGGTAGCTGAGACCATCAGTTGGCGTTTGGTGAAGTCCCATGGAGTAAGGAAAAGAAGTTTGGAAAAGATTGTCATAAATCACTCCAACTTGCTTTAAAGCCTTGGCAAGATTTGCTTGTTCCAACTTGCTTAGTTCGCTCACTGCTCCAAAGTGGCGTTTGGGCAAAATCATTAGTTCATACGGCCATGTTGCCCAGTATGGAACAAGAGCGAGAAAATCATCATTTTCGTAGACAATTCGCTTTTGTTCTTTTTGTTCAACCTCAAGATAGCTGCACAAGAGACAACAGTTATGTTCTTGGCTGTGTTTTTTCTGTTGTACAAGCTCTTTTTCAGGAATATTTGGAATGGAACTTGTTGCCCAAATTTGACCATGTGGGTGAGGGTTCGAGCATCCCATTACGGAACCTCGGTTTTCAAAGATCTGCACATAATTAATGTTATCTTTTACACCGAGAGAAGTGTATTCATTAATCCAGGTTGTAATCACCTTTTCAATTTGAGCTTCTTGAAGCCGTGCCATTGAAAGGCTGTGGTATGGTGAGTAACAAATTACCCTGCAAATTCCGGTTTGTGCTTCTTGGCGAAGAAGGTAGTGAGATGTTTCACTATACTCTGAATCTTGTTGGAGTGCTGCGAAGTCGTTATCAAAAACAAATGTTCCCTCATATTGAGGGTTAGCTGATCCTTCTACTCGAGTATTTCCAGGGCAGAGATAACAAGCAGGATCGTAGCTTGGTGAGTCCTCCCCTGCAGTATCCTCTTGTTGCCCCTGCCAAGGGCGTTTGGTGCGGTGTGGAGAAACGAGAACCCATTCATCGAGTAGTGGGTTGTATCTTTTATGAGGTGTTTCAGTCATAGCAAATCCTTAGGTTGATTCACGAATCATGAGTTTTGTTTCAAGATTGATTGTTGTTGGCGGCAGTTCTTCATCACTTTCAATACATTTAATGATGAGCTCAGCTGCTTTTTCACCAATAGAGTTAGCTGGTTGAAAAACAGTTGTAAGCTGTGGTTCTATAAGTGATGAAAAATAGTTGTCACAAAAACCGGCTAAAGCAATCTCGGAAGGAATTTTAATCCCTTGCTCTTTGAGCATTGTGAAAGCACCCATAGCAACTGGATCATTCACGGCAAAAATGGCATCAGGCTGTTGTTCCATCTCAAGAAGCTTACATGTTCCCTGTAATCCATTTTCTTCTCTATAGCCGCCACGGATAACGAGGTCTTGATCATAGCCAATGTTACTGTCGTTAAGCGCATCACGGTAACCAGCATGACGCAGGTTGCTAATTGATACTGCTTCAGGGCCTGCTAGATGGGCAATGCGAGTGTATCCTTTTTCTATTAGATGAGTAACGAGTTTGTAGGCACCTTCATAGTCATTGACGACAACCTTGTTGGTATCGGTAAGGTCTTTATGAGTTCGATCGAAAAAAACAGCCGGAGTGCCGTGTTTTTTCAGTTTTGAAAAGTGACTCATATCTTCAGAGTCTTCTGCTATAGAGATCAATAAGCCAGCTACCCGCTGGGATATGAGAGCTTGAAGATTAAGTCGTTCTCTTTCACTACTTTCATGGGACTGACAGACCATAATCGTATAGTTGTTTGCATATGCTACTTTTTCTATACCGCTGATTACTGCTGAAAAGAAGTGGTGTCGGATTTCGGGAACAATAATGCCAATGGTGTTGCTTTTACCGCCTTTTAAACTTTGGGCATGAGGGTCGGGAAAGTAGTCAAGCTCTTTAGCAACGTCTGCAACAGCCTGTCTCGTCTCTATGTGTATATCCGGATGATTTCTTAAAGCTCTAGAAACTGTGGATACAGAAACGCCAAGTTTTTTGGCAATATCTTTGAGAGTAGTTCTTGGCATAGAAACCTGTTAGAGAAATTCACCTGCAAACGTTTGCGGTAACCTTTGCAAAAGAAATTAAAAAGAAATGCTTTTAATGTCAAACTATTTTTTGGAATCTATTGGCAGGAGAAGAGAAAGGAAAAGAAAATGCGAATCTTAACGTGTGAAAAGATTCGCATTTATTGATTACTGCTACAAGTGACTATACAAAAACTTTTTTCGCAAGTTCTCCAAGTGAGCCAAGGTTATCACAAACATGAATGCCAGCATCTCGCATTGCTTCAAGTTTTGCCTCAGCAGTTCCTTGACCACCGCTCACGATCGCTCCAGCATGTCCCATTCTTCGGCCTGGAGGGGCAGTAAGACCTGCAATAAAACCGATAACCGGCTTGGTCATATTTTCTTTAACCCAGGCACAAGCTTCCTCTTCAGCTGACCCACCAATCTCGCCAACCATTACAACAGCTTTGGTCTCTGGATCATCGTTGAATGCTTTAAGGCAATCAATAAAGCCTGTACCGTTAATAGGGTCGCCACCAATACCAACACAAGTGGTCTGGCCAAGCCCAACACCTGTTAATTGATGAACAACTTCATAGGTAAGAGTTCCTGATCTTGAAACAACACCCACAGGACCACCTGGAGTATGGATTGGAGCAGGCATAATACCGATCTTACATTCGCCAGGAGTAATAACTCCGGGGCAGTTTGGACCGATCAAACGACAGTTAGTTGTAGCAAGGAAGTTCTTTACCTTAAGCATGTCCATAATTGGAATACCCTCGGTAATACAAATGATAAGCTCGATTCCAGCTTCACCAGCTTCTAAGATTGCATCTGCTGCAAACGGTGGTGGAACCATAATCATAGTAGCGTTGGCATTTGTCGCTTCTCGTGCTTCACGAACAGAATTGAATACTGGAATTCCGTCCACTTCTTGTCCACCTTTGCCAGGTGTAACACCAGCGACAACGTTTGTACCGTAATCAACACACTGGCGGGTGTGAAATTGCCCTTCCTGTCCAGTGATACCCTGAACCAGGAGGCGAGTCTCTTTATTTACAAATATGCTCATGATTCTTCTCCTGATTAATTGTTAATGAGGTTGGATATTTTTTCAGCAGCGTCATTGAGATCAACGGCGTTGATGAGGGTAAGCCCTGAATCAGCAAGAATTTTGCGTCCTGCTTCAACGTTGGTGCCTTCCATACGAACAACCACTGGTACACTCAGGTCAATCTTCTCTGCAGCCTGAACAACACCTTGAGCGAGTACGTCACAACGGAGGATGCCACCAAAAATGTTAATCAAGATAGCCTTTACATTAGGGTCACTGAGGATGATACGAAAACCGTTTTCAACCATCTCAGCATCGGCACTACCACCTACATCAAGAAAGTTTGCAGGGTCAGCACCCGCTTTTTTGATAATGTCCATGGTTGCCATGGCAAGGCCTGCACCGTTAACCATGTTACCAACATTACCATCAAGCTTAATGTAGTTGAGGTTGAATTTTTCAGCCTCAGCTTCTGCAGGATCATCTTCTGCAGGATCATGCATTTCTTGAAGATCCTTATGGCGGTAGTTGGCATTAGAATCGGTATCAACTTTTGCATCGAGTGCAATAATTCTATTGTCTTCTGTGATAATCAGTGGATTAATTTCTACCATGGAGCAGTCGTAATCCATGAACATCTTATAGAGTGAGGTGAAAAATCCAGCAAATTCCTTTGCGCACTCTTTTGGAATATCCAATTGATCGATAGCATATTTAATGTGGTATCCACGAGGACCAATGAGTGGATTAATACCAATTTTAATAATGCGTTCAGGAGTTGAGGCAGCTACCTCTTCAATATCCATTCCGCCATCTTGACTCGCTACAACTGTAACACCAGCATTGTCACGGTCAACGATGATAGAAAAATACAGTTCACGGGCAATAGATACACCCTCTTCAAGAAGAACCTTAGAGACCAAGCGACCTTCTGGCCCAGTCTGAGCGGTGACAAGAGTCATGCCTAAAATGGAATCCGCATGTTCCTTTACCTCTTCGACTGTTTTTGCAAGCTTAACACCACCACCTTTGCCTCGACCACCGGCATGGATTTGTGCTTTTACAGCAATAGGAAGAGATAATTCACTGACAGCAGCTTCCGCTTCCTCGACAGTTCGGCAGAGAATGCCTTTAGGTACCGGCACTGAATATTTACTAAACAGTTCTTTTGCCTGGTATTCATGGATTTTCATTGGATAATTGTCCTGTTATGAATCGAATTTAATTGTGTTCCTGCTTGAACAATTACAAACAGAAACTTTTAAAAACTAACAAACTGGAAGACCATTCTAGACAGATTGTTAGCGCATTAAACCAATGAGCCTCAATATAGGCAAAAGTTCAAAATTGGCAAGGTATCATTGCCCTAAAAAGACTCTTTTATTCAATTATTTTTTTGGTCTGTTTATAATGGTACGATAGGTAAGTGAATTTTTGCTTTTATATAATTTAGTGACAATGAAAAAGGTGATAGGATATGAGCATTTCAAAGTATTGCTGTTTGATAATTCTACTTGTTTTGAACGTAGCATGTGCTCAAACAAATCTGCAAAAAAATATTCCAAAAGAAATGCTGGTAGGTAAAATAATGCGATCTCAGCTAGAAGAAACTCCCTACAGTACTTGGTTTGATGTTCAATATCAGGATTATCAACCTAATACTGAAGTGCTAGCTTCCATCTCTAAGAAAATGTATGCCGAAATTGATCTGGTCGTAATTCTCGGTACCTGGTGTAGTGATACGCAAAGAGAGGTACCACGTTTTTATAAGATCGTTGATAAACTCGGATTTCCAGAAAATCAGATACAACTCATTGGCGTAGACACAACCAAGCGGGTTAAAGGAGTTGATCTTGCCTTATATTGTCTAAAGAGTGTCCCAACTTTCATTGTTTATCGTAATGGTGAGGAACTTGGGCGGATTGTTGAAAAACCAAATAAATCATTAGAGGTTGATTTATTATCAATTCTTGGAGAGTAAGTGAATTAGAGAGCAAGAATCAGAGTGTTTTTGCTAAGTCAAATTTCTATACTGTATTGAGAATTAAGGTAATTTTTTTAAGTAACTACTATCGAAGAAAACATTTGGCTTATGAAAACAATGCAAAAACAGACAATATTTCAAACAGAGGAACAGCGTTGGCAGGCTGTTGTAAGAAATTCAGTTGAGGCTGATGATGCTTTTGTTTATGCGGTAAAGACCACAGGGGTTTTTTGTCTTCCTTCGTGTAAATCCAGGAGGCCAAACAGAGTCAATGTAGAGTTTTTTGAAAAACCTGCTGAGGCAATTGCGGCTGGTTATAGAGAGTGCAAGAGGTGTTGTCCTGTTACTAGAAAAGGTGCAAACAAAACTCAAGATAAAATTATTGAGGCTTGTCAGATAATAAAAGCTAACGACTTCGAGATAAAACTAGATGATTTGGCGGCCAGAGTGGGGCTTTCTTCATATCACTTTCACAGGCTTTTTAAAAAGATACTCGGAGTAACCCCAAAGCAGTTTTTTAAGATGGAACAGATGAAAAGACTGCAAAAAAACGTTGTGGATGAAGGGTCTGTTACTGATGCAGTTTATTCATCCGGTTTTGGCTCAAGTAGTGGTTTTTATGAGGAAGCTAGAAAGCAGCTAGGGATGAAACCCAGTCGTTATAGAAAGGGTGGTGAAGGACTAAAAATCTCATATGGTTTTATTGAGTGTTCTGTGGGGCTTATAGTCGTTGGAGCCACAGCTAAAGGGGTCTGTTGTGTTGAAATTGGAAATGATGAAGAGTTACTTTTGGAGCAGCTAAAAGGTCGATTTTCCAAAGCCATTTTTAGAAAAGCAGGCAATGACTTTGAAGAGTTGTTTAAAGAAGTAATAGATGTTGTCAATAAACCGCTTGAGGCGCGTTCAATACCTCTTGATATTCAAGGGACGGCCTTTCAGAAAAGGGTTTGGCAGGTTCTCTTACAGATAAAACCGGGGACGACTATGACTTATAGTGAGGTTGCAGCTAAAATTGGCTCTCCGAAAGCTGTACGAGCTGTAGCGACTGCCTGCGCATCTAATAAAATTGCGCTAATTATACCGTGTCATCGAGTAATTGGTAAAAATGGTAAACTCAGTGGTTATCGCTGGGGTGTGGAGCGAAAAAAACAGCTCCTTGAAGACGAAGCAAGACAAAAAAAATGATTTCTCATCGGAAATTAAGGAATGAGTTCGTCAAGGTTTGTGACTGAAGGATATTCTTTTGAATAGTTTGGCAATTGTTTAGATGATGGGCAGGCAACGGTTACGAGATTTGTCAGACCAAACTGTTTTGCAACACCGAGCACTTCATGGTTGTCATCTATGAGCAGGGTTCTTTGCTTTTCAAACCCTAGTGTATTCTGTAATCGTTTCCAGAAAATAGGTTGTTCTTTAGCAGCTTGCATTTCCAGAGCACAGGTTGTTCTCGTGAAAAACTGCTCGATGTTAGTTCTGGTAAATTTCAGGGCGAGGCCTTTTGGGTGGCTGTTGGTGACCAGCACAACCTCTTTTTTCATGGTATGGAGAAAACTGAGGAAGTCAAAAGTTCCTGGTAATTCTCCAATAAGATGAGCAAGGTCATACTTTAGACCAAAAATATCCAAGTCGAATGTGCTTGCCCAAAAATCAATATCTGTCCAGTTATAGCCCCCAGCTTCTTGTTTATAAAAAGAATAGAGTTTTGCCTTGGCCTCAGAAAAGCTGAGGTTATTTTTCTCGGCGTATTTTTGTGGTACATAGTGTTCCCAAAAATGATCGTCAAAGTGCTTGTCGAGCAAGGTGCCATCCATGTCGAGTAGAACTGTGTCGATAGTATCCCAGGAAATATCTGGTCTAATTCGTTTAAGAGTCATCTCTCTTCACCAGATTAAATAAGTCTATAAGTGTTTCTCGGATTCGGTTAAGGAGCATGTCTCCCTCAAAAACACCATATGTGACAAGTCTGCCATCTTGGGTAAGCTTCGGTTGAGGCTGTTTCTTGGTTGCTGGTTTTGCATTGATGAAGTTAAGCAGGTTCTGTGGCTCAATAGGTGTGTCATCCAGAAAGCTATAGACAATAGTGCCAGCACCTCTTTCTAGCTTGTTGATTCGCAGTTGTACAAGTGTGCGCTTAATATCGATTATATTAATAAGTGTTTTGGTTTCCTTTGGAATCGAGCCATAACGATCGATGATCTCATCTCTGAGATCAGAAAAAGCATCATCACCTGATTGAATGAGAGCGGCTATTCGCCTGTACATTATATAACGCTGGTTCACATCTGGAATATAATTTGTAGGAATAAAGGCAGAGAGTTGAAGGTTAATCTCTGGATCAAGATCATCTATTAGGCTTTGGGCATCTCCATTTGTTCCTCTTGCTTTGAGGTCAGCAACTGTTTTCTGCAGGAGATCGAGATAGAGATCATAACCAATTGCAGCGATATTGCCGCTCTGAGATACACCTAGCAGGTTGCCACCACCTCGTATCTGAAGATCATTCATTGCAAGCTTGAAACCGCCACCAAGCTCACTGCATTCCATCAGTGCACGTAGTCTTTCACGTGAATCCTTAGTGATAGAGTCTAGAGATGGCACCAACAGATAGGCAAAGGATTGGGTTGAAGATCTACCTACACGACCACGTAACTGATACATTTCAGCTAGGCCAAGTGCATCTGCTCTGTTGATAATAATAGTATTAGCAGATGGAATGTCTAAGCCAGATTCAATGATAGTTGTTGCAACCAACACATCGATTTCCCTGTTAACAAAGGCGACCATGATGTCTTCGAGTTCCTTTGTCTTCATCTGCCCGTGAGCTACAGCTATACGTGCATCTGGTACCAGTTTTTCTATAGTTGCAGCAACCTTATAGATAGATTTAACCCTGTTGTGAACAAAGAAAGTTTGTCCTTTGCGTCTGAGTTCTCTGGTAACAGCTTCTTTAATGACCAGTTCATCGTGTTGAGCGACAAAGGTCTTAACAGGTCTTCGTTGTTCGGGTGGACTGGAGATGACTGAGAGATCACGAATGGCTAGAAGCGACATCTGTAGAGTTCTCGGGATTGGAGTTGCTGTAAGGGTGAGAATATCAACTTCTGCACGAAGTTTTTTAATTTTTTCTTTATGGGCAACGCCAAAGCGATGTTCTTCGTCAATGACTAAAAGACCAAGGTTTTTAAAAGAGACATCTTTTGAGAGTAGTCTATGAGTTCCGATGACAACATCGACTTTACTGGCAGCAAGGTCGGCTACTATCTGCTTTTGTTCTTTTGATGATCTGAACCTATTTAAACATGCAACATTAACAGGAAAGTTTTGTAGCCTTTCTTTAAAGGTTTGTAGATGTTGTTCAGCAAGAACTGTTGTTGGAACGAGTACTGCAACCTGGAAACCATCCTCAATAACTTTAAATGCACCACGGATAGCAACTTCAGTTTTACCGTAACCAACATCGCCGCAGACTAGCCTATCCATTGGTTGGTCGGTTGTAAGATCACCAATTACATCATTAATTGCGTTCTGCTGGCCAGGTGTTTCATCAAACGGAAATGATTCTTCCAGTTCTTGGAAAAGAGCACCAGCAGGAGAGAATCTACGTCCTTCTTTAATTTCTCTTTTAGCATAAATGTCGAGTAATTCCTGGGCTACCTTCCAAACTTCTTCCTTGATTTTCTTGGTTGTGGTTCGCCAGCTTGTACTGCCAAGTTTATCTATTTTAGGTTCTTTGTCTGATAAGCCTTGATATCGACTAATAAGATTGAGTTTGTCTACTGGCAGGTAAAGTTTGTCTGCATCTCTATACTCGATAGACATGAAATCATTTGTGACCTGTTGTACGGTAATGGTTTCAAGACCTGCAAATATTCCAAGACCATGGTCACGGTGAACGACTATATCACCAGGGTGGAGCTCTGAAAACTCAATAGGGTCACCAAATTTACTACTGGCTTTCTTTTTGCTGCCAAGTCGCATCTGCCCAAAGAGCTGGCTTTCTGAAACTAGGTGAACATTGTTTTCGGTAAGAGAAAAACCTTCTGCCAGTGGATGGTCGCAGATACGAATTAAATCTGGTTCGTTGCACTCAAGCGTTAGTGGTGGCTCTACAATCTCAACCTGTTTATGATGGCGTGAAAGCATTTCAGCCAAATTTTTGGTGTGTTTTGACGACCTACAGCAGATAAAAACTTGACTACTCTCTTCTTGCCACTGGCTAATTTTTTCAATGAGAGGAGAGAGTACGCCTTCTTTTGCCAGTCGGCTGGCAATATCCTGTTTGAGCAGTAGATGGTCACTGGTAGTAAATTTCTTTGCCGAATCATCTTCGACTAAATCTGTGATGTGAAATTGTTTAAACTGTGAAAAATGCTCTGAGAGTTGCTCCTTGTTTAAAAATACTTCTTCAGGCGGAAGAGCAGGTTTTTTCTCTTCTGCGACTTCTAAATAGTTTTTTTCTATGCGTTCATAACTTAGCTTGAGTGCCTGTGAAATTCCATCTGAGTTAAGAAAAATCAGTTGGCTGTTCTTAGGTAAAAAATCGAAAAAGGTGGAGAGCTTATCCTTAAAAAAGATAGGCAGGAAAAATTCAATACCGGCAATACCTTGGCCTGTTTTGAGCTTCTCCATCATTTCATAACTTAAATCTTCGTCCCAAAGGAACTGGTTTGCTTTCTTTTGAAAAGTTGTAGCTAGGTTTTTTAGTGTAGTCTTATCAGCTTTATCGAGAATAAATTCTTTTACGGGGAGAAGAAGGGCCTCATCTAAGTCTGTAGTTGAACGTTGGCTCAGTGGGTCAAAGCTTCTGAGGGACTCAATGGTGTCACCAAAGAAATCTAGCCGAATTGGGTTGGTATGTATTTTCCCTTCACTGTTTACAAAAGGTGGTGGATAAATATCAATGATTCCTCCACGCACAGAGAAATCACCACAGTTTTTTGCAAGAGCTACTTTGTCATAGCCAAGCTCTAAAAGATTGTTGACCAGCTCGTCGTGATCAAAGTCCTCGCCTGCCATTATGAGTTCAACCCTGTTTTGTAGTTCAGCTTTTGGGATGACCTTTCTAAGGAGGGCTTCAATCGAAGTTACTATTATGAGTTCGTTTTCAGTTTCTGCGATTTGATAAAGACTGGCAAGTCTTGTGGCAGTAATCTTCTGATCTGGTGATAGTGGAGTGTAAGGCGGAATTTCATGGCCTGGATAGGTTAAAATTCTCTTGTTGGTAAAGAGTTGCAGATTATCAACTGCTGCGGGAATGGAGTGATCATCTGGGACAATACAGCATGAAATCGGGTTTAACTGCAGTTGTGCCGCAAATAGAAAAGGAGATGAGCCTCGTAATCCGGATACTGTTACTTTTTGTTCTGCCTGAAATTGCTGTTGTAGATTGTCTGTTAACATGGGTAATGAAAAAAAGTGCCGGTTAAGCAGAAAGCTTAACCGGCACGAAAAAATTATTCAAATTGTAAGTTTGAGATTGTTCTAGAAGACTCCGCCCATGGAAAAGTCGAATACGGATTCATCTTCATCGTCTTCTGCATCAAGGTTTAAGCCCCAAACCATGACGAGTGGTCCCATGGGTGAATTCCAGATGAGGCCAACACCGGTAGACATTCTTACATCGTCTCCAGAAACAACAACACTACCATAGTCATCATCTGTTACCTGACCCATATCAAAGAAAACGGCACCTTTAATTCCTTGTGTATCTGAGATTGGAAAGATAAATTCTGTGTTGGTGTACCACATGGTGTTACCACCGATTCTCTCGCCGTCTGCATCTTGAGGACTGACCTTGCCAAATTCAAATCCACGAACAGATTTCAAGCCACCCAGATAAAATCTTTCATAGACAGGAAGACCACCTGTCGAGTTCTCCATGGCGTATCCGGCGGCACCTTTAAGGTGAATAACTGTCTCAAGTGGCATTGGAAAATACCAACTGGTAGAACCCTCAAATTTAGTGAACTCAGCGTCACCGCCTAAACCTGCGTATTGAACACTTAAATCAGTTCTAGAGCCTTCTGAAGCCATAAATTTTGCGTTTCTGGTGTCTCGTACCAAAGAAACCTTTACTGCACTTGTAAGGTTAATGTCAGCTGATTCCCTAATAATCCATGATGCATCAGGGTCTATGTCACTCAAGTCGGTGTCAGTTAAGCTATAGTTTCCAAAGAGCTGCCATTTTTCATAGATAGGGTAACCTATACGAATACCAGCACCTTTGCTTTCCTTGTCATAATCATCATACTCACGCTCTGTGCTGAACAGGTCAACACCCCATGCAAGGTGCGAATCGTTTAAGCGAGGATCGGTATAAGCAAGATTAAATCTCTGGCTAGATCCACCCATGTCAGCAGAAAAAGATAGAGTATCACCACGACCTAAAAAGTTGTTCTC
>PPCM01000111.1_pt1 | contig 129262 bp, 95 predicted proteins | sample 1555541 | NCBI WGS metagenome assembly PPCM01 (sample SAMN05284479, study PRJNA326546) | Marine sediment metagenome, whole genome shotgun sequencing project. | isolation source: marine sediment | place: Germany: Wadden Sea | collected 2012-09-05
TAGTGATTTTTGACAATGCAGCAATTCTTTCCACTAAATTCGTGGTAGAACCATATTTTCTAATATTAGTTTATTGTATAGCATCAATACAATTCTCCATTGCACAACGTTCCACAGCTGATTGTGAGCAAGGCAGAACTTCAGCTGAATTAAATATTAACAACGTTAGAGCACAAATCCACTCTATTGGAGATATGTGGTGGGACTTAATTGGATTTCAATCATACATTATTCCAGCAGACGACGATATTAGTCCTATTTATTGTGGAGCAATTTGGATTGGAGGAAAAGATTCGAACAATCAAATTAAAGCTGCAACAACAAGATATAGACAAAATGGTGTAGATTTTGCTAATGGCCCTTTAAATGATCAAGGTCAAACGAACATTGATGTGTGTAGAAAATATGATAAATTATGGTCTATCACAAAACAAGAAGTTAAAGAATTCAGAACTTGGTGGGAATGCTCAAATAATCCTGATTGTGATTCAGAAATACTTTCAACATATACAATACCAGATATTGTTTTAAACTGGCCGGCTCATGGTCCTGAAGGTGGTTATGATATGTATCTTGCCCCTTTCTGGGATAATAATAATGATGGACAATACAATCCATATGACGGCGACTTTCCATATTTTGAATTTCCTGAGGATAGCATAACAGAGGATATTGATTGTTTAAAACCAAGGGACAAAAAACAAACTCTTAAAGGAGATCAATCAATCTGGTTTGTTTTTAATGATGCTGGCAAAGAGCATACAAATACAGGTAGTGAATCTATGGGACTTGAAATTCGAGCTCAGGCATATGCGTATGCAACCAACACAGGAATAAATAATCTTACATTTTATAATTATGAAATAATAAATCGTTCAACAGAAACTTTATATGAAGCTTATGTTGGATATTGGGTTGATGGAGGTATAGGTTACAGTAAAGATGATTATTTTGGTTGCGATGTCCAAAGAGGTTTAGGTTATATTTATAATGGTGATAATTATGATGAAACATCAGAAGGAGAAAATGGGTACGGTCATACTCCTCCTGCTTTCGGAATTGATATTTTTGAAGGTCTCTATCAGGACTCAGATGGACTAGATAATGAAAGTAGTTATCAAATAATTGACGGAGTTAAAACCCTGATTTGCTCCGAAGGTAATATTATGAACGGAAATATCAATGGAATGAACTTTCAAGATGGAATTGTAGATAATGAAAGATGGGGGGCTACTAATATCATGTGGTATTCAGGTGCAGGTACAGGTGTCACACCTAATGTTACTTATCCCTATATTGCACAAGATTATTATAATTATCTTAAATCATACTGGAAAGACAGCACTCCTTTGTTATACGGAGGTATGGGCTATAACCATGAGGGTAATGAATTAGATACTCCAACAAAATTTGTATTCCCTGGTAATCCAACAACAGATATATGCGGATATGGTCAGAATGGTGTTGTAATGAACGGATGGTCTGAAGAATCAGAAAATCATTCTAGAGGTCATAGACGATATATTATTTCAAATGGACCTGTTACTTTTGAACCTGGAGCTGTAAACTCTATTACAATGGGAGCAGTTTATGGTAGAGCAAATGCAGGCGATCAATACGAATCTGTAAAGGTCATGAAACGAGTAGATGATATTGCTCAAAACTTATTTGATAACTGTTTTAATCTACTTAATGGTCCCGATGCTCCCAAAATGAACATTATAGAGTTAAATAATAAACTTTATTTTCATATTTATAATGATCCAAGTTCAAATAATTATCTAGAACAGTATGTTGAAAGAGATTATAATATTAAATGTGATGAGAATATATCCCCTTGTAATGAAAATTACAAATTCCAAGGATATCAGGTTTTTCAATTAAAGAATCCTGATGTAGATATTACAAAAGAAAAAAACAATCCTGAACTAGTAAGAGAAGTTTTTCAATGTGATATAGACGATGATGTAACAACAATTGTAAATTTTAATTATGATGTAAATACAGACATCCATACGCAATCTATTGAAGTGACAGGAGAAGACAAGGGTATTGTTCATACTTTTACAGTGAATAAGGATTACTTTACAGGAGACACCTTGGTAAATCAAAAAGATTACTGGTACACTATTGTTGCGTATGGATATAATAGTACAATGCAGTTTAATATGGATAATATTTCAAATTGGCATGGAATTAAGGAGCCATATATCATGAGTAGGAATAATATAAAAACATATACAGCTTTACCACACAACCCAAATATTGACAATAATGGTACAATATACAATACTGATTTTGATTATTCTCCACAAATTACTATGACAGAAGGTCATGGAAATGCTAATCAAATCATTGAATTGACTAAAGAATCTATTGAAGAAATAATGTCAGGATATCCTTGGAAAATTTCTAATAGAACATATAAAAATGGGATGGCTCCAATTGAAATAAAAATAATAGATCCATTAAATATCCCTACAGACAGCTATACTCTAAAATTTAATTCTACTGAGACTAGTCCTTATGGAGTTATAGGTGTAAATAATGGATCATACTTAGAAACTTCAGTTGGTACACATTATTCACCATTCTATTATACAATAACAAACTCTTCTGGAGATAGTATTATAAGTGAAGCTATGATACAGTATGAAGATAGTAATGAGCAACTATTTTTAGATTGGGGTTTCTCAGTTAGTTTTTCACAACAAAACTTTGCTGGTGTTAACAATCTAAACAACTATCAAAATGGATTTTTAAATGCCGAACTTATTTTTGAAAACAAGGATAAACCATGGTTATATTTTATATCTGATAACGATACATTTACTCCTTATAATTGGATCAGATCCGGAACATTCTATAATCGCGAAGGAGAATACTCTTCTTGTGATGCAGATGCTACCTATGATGATATTCTAATCCAAGATGATTCGGAATATTTCGAAATTGTATTAGGTGGCACTTGGGCTCCATATAAATTAACAAGTTCTGTTTTTCATGGTTTATCTATAGGAGATATACGTTTAGCTCAAAGTATTGATAAAAAAGACCCATTATCCAGTGTAGACCTTATTATTACAAGCGATAAATCTAAATGGACACGTTCATGTGTTGTCGAAATGCACGATAATGAATGGGAAGAAAATGAATGTGGGTATTTAACACAAGTAGAGCCAATTGAAAACTATTTGTCATTTGGTAATGCTCATAAATTTAATCTAAGAAAAAGTCCTTCTGTTGATAAAGATGGAAATCCTGATGATTCTGGAACACATGGTATGGGTTGGTTCCCGGGTTATGCTATTGATCACCGTACCGGAGAGAGACTAAACATTATATTTGGAGAAGATTCATGGATGACAGGTGAAAATGGTTCAGATATGATATGGAATCCTACTTCTACTCTTGAAACGACTAATGACCTAATCTGGGGAGGAAAGCATGTTATTTACATTATGGGAAATAATCAAGGCACTTCTAATTCTTTGTATAATTCACCAAGATACGACTCTTGCCAATGGATTTACAATAATCTAATATCATACGAAGAAAACGAAGAAGCAATAATCTATTTAAGAAATGCCTGGACATCAGCTATGTGGTGTGCAATTCCAATTCAAAACCCTGAATTCGGCCTTCTTGATTGTGATGTTACAATAAAACTTCGTGTTGCCACTCCTTATCATCAGGGGAAAGGTGAATTCGAAATAGATAATCCAATAAACAACAACTACCCAGTCTTCAAGTTCTCCACTCATGGACTTCAAGCAGAAACTTCAAACTCGGATGTACTTTCTGAAGCTCTAGAAACTATAAACATCACTCCTAACCCATATTATTGGGGAAATCATTACGGAAATTACACTTATCATGATTATGTTAGAATAATAAATCTACCTCAGAATGCAGAAATCGCAATATATAATGCTTCTGGATATCTTATAAGAATAATAAGTAAGAGTGATGGAAACTCATACTATCAATGGGATCTTACAGATAAAAATGGAAATAAAATTGCAAATGGAATGTATATAATACATGTGGAAGTTCCAGGAATTGGCAAAAAGGTTTTAAAATGGTTTGGAAGTAGTTATTAAACTCAGTTGAAGCAGTTTTTTAGTATTTAGCGGATTTTATGTAAATTGCAGGCAAAATTGCCTTAATGCTAAAAAAACTAAATAATATTTCCATCACATATAAGTTATCCGGTATAATTACACTTGTAATTATCATTGCAATGTTGTTTGTTGGAATATTTACATATAGCACTAATAAAGAAGCTATTATTTCAAGAACTTACGATCAATTAACATCTGTAAGATTCGAAAAAACACAAAGGATAGAAAACTTTCTTAATACAAAAGGTCTTGAATTAGGCCAATTTGCAAATACTTCGGATGCTGCAAGCATCTTCGAATGTATAATTAAAAATGACAGCCTCACTCCTACGGTAATCGACACAGAGGAATTTAATCGATTTATTAGCGATTATTTAAGAATGCAAGCACACGTAACTCGATTTCTAATATATTCTGATACAGGATTTATTTCAATCGATGCAAATAAAAACCATAGGAATTTTCAAAACGTTAACTTGCCATTATTAGAAGATATAATTGTTAGTACATCTTCATCATCACAAAATATTATTACAGACTTAATAATAAACGAAGATGATGAAATTGTTTTTTTTATTTTCACCAGACTTAAATGTGAAAAAGACGGTATTTATATTGGCTTTGAAATCCCTTCGACACAAATAAACAACATAATGCTGGAGGACAATCCTTATAATGGATTAGGTGCCAGTGGAGAAGTATATCTAGTTGGTCAGGATCATTTAATGAGAAGTCAATCTAGATTTTTAGAGAAATCTGTATTACATACTAAGGTTCCAAATCCAATTATAAAACATTCAAGCCACGAGAAATCAGGAACAAGTATGGTAATAGACTACAGGAATGTTAAAGTACTTAGTTCTCACGGACTTTTAGAATGGGGAAATACTCAATGGATGATTTTTGCAGAAATCGATTACAAAGAAGCTCTTATTCCTGTCGATGCTTTTCGTGATAGTATCATTTTTCTAGGATTGCTTGGAACTATAATGTTTACTGCTGTTGTAATGATTTTGATTATCTCAATTACTAAACCTATTGCAAAACTTAAAAAAGCAGCTGACGAAATTGCCGAAGGTAATTACAATGTCGAAGTACCAGTAAAAAACAATGATGAAATTGGTCAATTCTCGCTTACATTTAATCAGATGGCGAAAAAAATTGACCAACAAAAGAAAAAATTGGATCACGACAGAATGAACAGGGTTCAAGAAATGATTGACTGGCAGGAAACAGAAAGACAAAGACTCTCACGCGAACTTCATGATGGAATTGGACAATTATTACTAAGTGTTAAAATGCGATTGGGTAGAATAAAAGGAAAATCCCAAAATGATGATGGAATAATTGAAGATACTCAGACAATCCTACAACAAACAGTTAAAGATGTTAGAGATATTTCAAATAACCTAATGCCATCAGTTCTTAAAGAATTTGGTTTAATAAAAGGAGTAGAAAATCTTTGTAACGAAGTAACAGTCAATTATAATATTGAAGCTAAATTCGACACAAATATCGAGAATATAGACAATCTTAAAACTTCTACTTATCTGTATAGAATAATTCAGGAAGCTATTACAAATGCAATTAAACATGCAAATCCAACAAATATTAATATCAAACTTCTCTCTTCCGACAAATATATAAAGCTAAAAATAAACGATAATGGCAAAGGATTTAACTCTGATAATCAACTAAATACAAAATCAAATGGCCTAAGAAACATAAGAGAAAGAGTAAAACTACTAAATGGTAAATGCGAAATTAATTCTAACCCAAATCACGGAACAGAAATAATAGTTGAAACACCAAATCCCGATAACAATGAATAAAATTAGTATTCTTTTAGTCGACGACCATAAAATGTTTAGAGATGGAATAAAATCTGTTCTCTCAGATGATAGTACAATAAATATCCTTGGAGAAGCTGGCACTTACGATGAAGCTATTTGCTTATTAAAAGATAGTAAGCCAGATATTGTTATTACAGATATTACTCTGCCTGGTAAATCTGGCATCGATTTATGCAAACAAATTAAGAAAGACTATCCGGAAATTCAAGTTCTTATGTTATCGATGCATCAAAGCGAAGAATTTGTTATGAATTCTATTAAAAATGGCGCTTCAGGATATTTACCAAAAGAAACCGGTCACGAAGAACTACTCTTTGCAATAAAGAAAATTAATCAAGGGGAGATTTATTTTAATCATGATATTTCACAAACCATTATTAAAGGTTATCAAAAAACCGAGAACGAAGAACAACCAGATCCTCGAAATATATTATCAAAACGCGAATTAGAAGTTTTAAAACTTTACGCAGAAGGATATACTAATTCAGAAATTGCTGAAAACTTATTCATTTCCGTACGTACTGTAGAATCTCATAAAACTCACATTTTGCAAAAATTAAATCTAAAATCACAAGTTGATCTTATAAAAACTGCAATAAAATATCAAATCATAAAACTATAAACCTGAAAGATTCTTAGTAATTCAGGTTCTAGCTTTACGTGAATCACGTAAAAACTTTCCGATTATCTCATAATTCAATTCAGAGTATCCCGAATTGCCTGATAATTCATGCATTTGCATCTTTGTAATACAAATTTAAATGTTATCATTATGAAGAAAATCGGACTTTTTACAATTACTATTTTACTTCTTATTATTGGGATTAATACTAGTATAAATGCTCAAGATGAATCTCCAATAAATGCAAGCGTAGACCTATACAGCAGATATGTATGGAGAGGAACGGATTTTGGTGCATCACCAAGTATTCAACCATGCCTTGAGTATTCAATTAAAGGCTTTACTGTTGGAACATGGGGAGCATACACAACAAACATCAATAGTCCAGCTCAAGAAGCAGATATTTATTTAGGCTATACATTTGCTAAAGAAATGCTTAGCATTAAAGTAACAGATTATTTCTTCCCTACAGATGGAGCAGAAAACGACTATTTTGTTTACGACAGCAATACAGGGCATGTTTTTGAAGCCTCTCTATCGTTTAATGGGACAAATGATCTTCCTCTTGCATTTCTTGTTGGAACACTTGTTTATGGGTCAGATTACGACGCAAATAGCGACAATAGATACTCTACATACTGTGAATTATCTTACTCACCAGAAATTAAAGGAATACCAGTATCAGTATTTATAGGGATGAACCTTACTCCAGCATCTGATGACGATTTAAATGCAATAGTTCCTGTAGGTGGTTTCTATAGTGACGATTTTGGGATATGTAATTTTGGATTCTCAGCGGAAAAAACTTTAAATATTACAGAAACGTTCAAAGTTCCACTAAATGTCGGACTTATTACCAATCCAATGAAAGGTAATATTTATCTGGTAGCAGGAATTTCTTTTTAATATTTCAATAATAATTTAATACAATACTATTATGATTTTAAATGCAATTTTTGATTCGGGAACAACGGCCTTTATGATTCTATCAACAAGCCTTGTTATGTTAATGACACCCGGTCTGGCTTTCTTTTATGGCGGTCTCGCAGGTAAAAGAAACATTTTAGGGATTATGATGCAAACATTTGTATCATTAGGTATCACAACAATTATGTGGGTTACTTTTGGTTACTCCTTGTGCTTTAGTGGTGGAGAAGGTGGAATTATCGGAAACTTTGATTTAGCTTTTCTAAACAATGTCCCATTCGATCAGGCTTTTGATGTCTCAGGTGGGAAAAACTATCCAACTTACATCTTTATTGCTTACCAAATGATGTTTGCTATTATTACACCGGCTCTTATTACCGGAGCATTTGTAAATAGAATCTCTTTCAAATCATACCTTATTTTTCTTGTTGTATGGCAAGTGTTTGTATACTATCCTTTTGTACACATGATTTGGGGTGGTGGAATCTTAGCACAATGGGGAGTTCTTGACTTTGCTGGTGGTGTAGTTGTACACTGTACTGCAGGTTTTGCCGCACTAGCATCTATTATTTATGTTGGGAAACGTCGAGATACACAATCTCCTCCTAATTCAATTCCACTAGTTGCTATTGGAACAGGATTATTATGGTTTGGATGGTATGGTTTCAATGCAGGATCTGAACTTGCAGTTGATGAAATCACAACATTAGCATTTTTAAATACAGACGTTGCTGCTTCTTTTGCAGCAATTACATGGTTGATTATAGAATGGGTTCGTGAAGGGAAACCTAAATTTATCGGCCTACTTACAGGGGCAGTTGCTGGATTAGCAACTATAACTCCAGCTGCTGGTTTTGTTCCACTTTGGGCTGCAATGTTAATTGGGATAACTGCAGGCGTAGTATGTTATTTAGCTGTTCAACTTAAAAACAGATTTGGATGGGATGATGCATTAGATGTTTGGGGAGTACACGGTATGGGTGGACTTCTAGGAACAATCTTATTAGGTGTGTTTGCTATGCAAACAGTTGGTGGTCAATCTGGTTTAATTGAAGGTGACTTTGCATTCTTTGGTAAAGAACTGGCAGCTGTTGCTATTGCAGCGGTATATGGCTTTGTTTTCACTTACTTAATGCTATTTGTAATAAACTTTATTACTCCTGTAAAAGTTAGCGAGCAAGACGAAGACTTAGGTCTTGATGAATCATTGCACGGTGAAAAAGCTTATGATGACGGAGCGTTATAATTTTGAGCATATTAGGTTTTAGTTTTAAAGGTCGTTGATTATCAGCGGCCTTTCTTTTTACACTAGAAGTCCTTAAAAAAACTAGTTTCAGTAAAATAATTTCTACATTTTTGCGTTTGTGTAAATAAATTATTAATTTTGCATATCAGAAATCTCCGACAAGGAGGTTTCTTTTTATTTATATACATTTGACAATTAAATTTTTAGATATGTCTGAAATTTCATATTTAACCGAAGAAGGTTTAAAAAAACTTAAAGATGAGTTGGATCAACTTGTAAACATAGAGAGACCAAACATTTCGAAACAAATAGCTGAAGCTCGTGACAAAGGCGACCTTTCAGAAAACGCTGAATACGATGCTGCTAAAGAGGCTCAGGGATTATTAGAAATGAGAATTAGTAAAATGCAAAATGTAATACGTAATGCCAGAGTTATTGATCCTACGCAAATAGATACTGAAACTGTACAGATTTTAAATGTTGTAAAACTTAAAAACCTTAAAACAAATTCTGAAATGGAATACACCCTTGTTTCAGAATCTGAAGCAGATCTTAAAGCAAAAAAGATTTCTGTAAATACTCCTATTGCACAAGCATTATTAGGAAAAAAAGTGGGTGACATTGTTGATGTTCAAGTTCCTAATGGAGCAGTTTCGTTCGAAATAATAAATATTTCTATTTAAAATGTCAAGCATTTTTACAAAAATAATAAACGGAGAAATCCCATGTCACAAAATTGCCGAAGACGACAATTTTATTTCATTTTTAGATATTAGCCCTCTAAAAAAAGGACATGCTTTGGTTATTCCAAAAGTAGAAATTGACTACATTTTTGACAATGAGGATGAAACTCTTTCACAATTAATGGTTTTTGCAAAAAAAGTAGCACGAGCAATTGAAAAAGAGGTTGAATGTAAAAGAATTGGACTAGTAGTTGTTGGACTTGAAGTACCACACACACACATGCATCTTGTTCCAATGGATCAGGAGTCTGACTTATCTTTTTCAAATCCAAGAGTTGAAATGACTCAGGAAGAATTTGCTGAATTAGCAGAAAGAGTTCGTAAAAACATATAAATTATATTTCTAAGATAATATTATCAAAGCCTGTTGAACAAACAGGCTTTTTTATTTTCCAGCAATCTAAAACACTATCTGACTATAAAAAAAAGAGTTGGTGCTTGATTTCTATCGCGTTCCAACTCTTTTTTTCTCAAACACCATTTTTCAAATTAAGTTTTGGATTATTTTTGATAGTAGAGCAACTCTACTACCAACCTTTTGTTACAATATTCATCACTCATTTAAACCATGTAATTTCTATTTCCTAACTTTTTTCTTAGGATTTTTAGCATCCAGATTATTTTGCTTTACATAATCGCTCCAAGAATTACATTTTTTCCCTGCAACAGGAATATCTTTCTGATATAAATGACAAAGAGCAGCAGCCAAGCCATCTGTTGCATCAAGTTTTTCTGGCAATTCTTCCATTTTCAGGATTTTCTGTAACATTCCAGCAACTTGTTCTTTAGATGCAGCCCCAGTACCTGTGATTGCAAGCTTTATTTTTCTGGGTGCGTACTCAAATATTGGAATTGTTCGTGTTAATGCAGCCGAAATCGCAGCTCCCTGTGCCCTACCCAACTTTAGCATCGATTGAACATTCTTACCTTGGAAAGGTGCTTCTATAGAAAGTTCATCTGGATTAAATCCATCAATTAACTGGATAGTTCTTTCGAAAATATGCTTTAACTTATTAAAATGGCCATCCATTTTTCGCATATCCACTATTCCATATCCTACAACTTCAATCTTTTTTCCATTCTCATGAATCACACCATAGCCCATGATGTTTGTACCAGGGTCAATGCCTAATATTACTCTGTCCTTCTTGGCTTTCATTCCGATATCCCCGTTATATTTCGCAAATTCTTACGGGCATCAACAGTAAATATACTTCCAGGAAAATCTGTAATCAACTGAAAATAGGCATCTTTTGCTATATCTTTATTCCCTAATTTCTCCTGCATTATTGCATATCTGAACAATGCATTATCAGCTAAAATATCATAGTAATAAGTATCTGTAATCTCCTTATAAAATTGTGATGCAAGCTGATAATTTCCGGTTGCTTCATAAATCTGTCCCTTTTTGTACAGTACATTATCAATCAATGTATGTGTTGGATATAATTCACTAATAGAATCAAGACTCTGAAATGCCAGATTATATTGCTTTGAAAAAATATAGAAATCCGCTCTTGCAAACATTTGCATAGTAGTTTCTGTAGTATCGAGATTATAATTATCGGCAATAAACATGCTCAACTCCATAGCATCATTTGCAATCAATTTTGATGTACTTGCTTTTAATACATCTAACTGTGCTTGAGCCCATTTAAACTGTCCTGTATAATATGCGAGTTGCGCTTTCTTAAAACGCGCTTCATGACCTATTGGAGATTCCAAAACGGCTTTTTCAACCTGAGCATAAACTAGAATTGCATCCCAAGGATTATTATTCAGAAAATGAATATCTCCAAGCATTAACTTCATTATTTGCTCCTCATCCTTTAAAAACCGTCTTTCATTGATACTTTTATCAATTAAATCTATTGCTTCCTGATGTTTTCCCAAATAAAATGCCTTAATATTTGCTAAAGCATAAATTATCGGATAAGATTCTTTACGCAGAACAAAGTCCAAAGCCTCTGTAAGCATAGTTTCTAGCTCTATGAGCTCATCAATATTAGGATTCAACACAGATGTTGCCTTTGTATACAAGACATTTAAATACTCAATATATGCCGAATTGTATATCTGATTCTCCGTCCCTTTTTGTATTAGATAATCAAAAGCTTCCAGAGCCAGCTCGTATTCTCCGTTCTCATATAAAACACGACCAAATTCAAGAATATCAAACTCCGTTCCTGTCTTCGATCTCCTGTCAATCGCATACAATTGATTTAGTGCAACCTGAAACTTGCCAGCCTGAGTATAATACCATATCAATAACTTTCCATAAGTCTGATTTTGTGGATCTTCCTGAATTTTAGCCAGCACTTCTGTTTCTATAATCTTATCCAAACTGCCATCTATGTCATGAGCCAAGACATATTGAAGTCGTGACTGAACAGTATTTAAGGCATTAGGATTTTTCGAAAGATGCTCAACATATTTGTGCATCATTCTTTGATAATCACGCTGGATATAATACAAATTTCCTAACTCCATACTAAAATCTGTACGTAGATACGACTCCCCTACCTTATACGCTTTTTCAGCATAGGAATACTGACGATAATTAATAAACATCGCAGCCGCGCTATAAACATTATTCCTGTTTGTTTTAACCCTTTCAATTACTTTATTAAATTGTTCATCTGCATCTTCGAACCTGTTAGAATTGTAATAAACCATTCCAAGATCAATTTTAAGATAGAAATCTATCTTATTTCGTTTAATCTCCTTTTTTAGAAATTTCTCAGCAGTTTCGTAGTCCTTTATCATAAAAAGACATCGCATATAATAATCGCGATTACTCTTATAACCAGTTTCCTTATAAAGCTTCTGATATAAGTCTGCAGCCTTGTCGTAATCCTCGTTTTTATAATATTTTAGAGCAAGTTTTGCATCTCCATCCTGTGCAAATAAACTAAGCTGAACCACTAATAGTATCAGCAATAAAAACACACGATATATTTGTTTTATACTCAAATTTCAAGTTCTTGCACTTATTATAAACGTAAATAAGTACAATTTAATATCTAACTAATTAATAATATCAAATCCAGTAAAAGGTCTAAGTACTTCTGGAATAACAATTCCCTCTTCGGTTTGATTGTTTTCGATTATTGCAGCCATCATTCTTGGTAGTGCTAAAGCACTTCCATTAAGACTATGAGCAAGTTTTGTTTTCTTCTCATTTTCTGGTTTATATCTCAATTTAAGACGATTTGTTTGAAAATCTTCAAAATTCGAAACAGAACTAACCTCTAGCCACCTTTCCTGAGCAGCAGAGAATACTTCAAAGTCAAATGTAAGAGCAGAAGTAAAACTAATATCGCCACCACATAATCTTAATATACGATAAGGTAGGTTTAATTTGACAAGAATATTTTCTACGTGATCTTTCATTTCTTCTAAAGCCTGATAAGATTCTTCTGGCTTGCGAATTTGAACAATTTCTACCTTATCAAATTGATGTAGTCTATTTAATCCTCTTACATGAGCTCCCCATGATCCGGCTTCACGACGGAAACATGCAGAATAAGCCATATTCTTAACAGGAAAATCTTTTTCATTAAGAATAACATCACGATATATATTGGTTACTGGAACCTCTGCAGTTGGAATCAGGTACAAATTATCAGCAGTTGCATGATACATTTGTCCCTCTTTATCTGGCAATTGACCTGTCCCAAAACCACTATCTTCATTAACTAAAAGAGGCGGTAAAATCTCAGTGTATCCAGCTTTTTCTGCTTCATCAAGGAAATAGTTTATGAGCGCTCGTTGTAATTTTGCACCTTTCCCAATATAGACAGGGAATCCAGCTCCTGTTATTTTTGTGCCAAGCTCAAAATCAATAATATTATAATCTTTTATTAAATCCCAGTGAGGCTTTTTTGATATAAGATTTGGCATATCTCCACCTTGTTTGATAACCTCATTATCATCTTCGCCTTTTCCTGGTTTTACTGAATCATGAGGTAAATTTGGAAGTTGAACTATCAATTCGTTAAGCTCATTTTCAGATTCAACAAATGCAGATTCAAACTCTTTTATTTGTTCTTTTATCTCGCCTGTTTTCTGCTTTGCAACTTCTGCTTCATCTCTTTTACCCTGAGCAAACAACTTACCTATTTCTTTTGAAATATCGTTTAATTGCTTCTGGAGGTTATCTTTCTTTATCTGCGACTCTTTTCTTTTGTCATCACATTCGATAATCTGATCAACTATTTCTGACGCATCAAAGTTTTTGATTTTCAGACTCTTAACCACTCTTTCTTTTTCTTCCCTGATAAGTTTTATAGTCAACATAATGTGTAAATATTTATTGGGACGAAGTTATTAAAAATGTGGCAGAAATGAAATAGGTAGCTGAATTTAAAGTTCGGAGTTTGGAGTTTGGAATTCGGAGTTTGGAATTCGGAGTTCGGAATTTGGAATTCGGAATTTGGAATTTGGAAGTTAAGTAAAATTAGGTGAATAGCTAAAAACATTTTGATTCTTAGTTTTTTTGATGCAAAGGGAAGTAGCTTTGAGTTTTTCATTAAGTCTGTTTATTGTATTACTTAAAAACTTTATGTAAGTTTGCAAAAACAATTTGATTTCAATGAAACTTCATACAGAACAGCTCATAAAAAAGTACGGTAAGCGCACAGTTGTAAAAGGCGTAAGCGTTGAAGTTAATCAAGGAGAAATTGTTGGTTTGCTTGGTCCCAATGGAGCGGGTAAAACTACAAGTTTTTACATGATAGTTGGTCTGATAAAACCTAACGAAGGAAGAATTTTCCTTGACGATATTGATATTACTAGCGAGCCAATCTACAAAAGAGCTCGCAAAGGCATTGGGTATCTAGCTCAGGAAGAATCTATTTTCCAAAAAATGTCTGTTCAGGACAATATAAAAGCTATTTTGGAAATGACCAACCTCAGCAGAAAAGAGCAACTTAAAAAAACCGCTCAATTGCTGGATGAATTCGGATTAAACCACATTAGAAAAAGCAAAGGATTTCAATTATCCGGTGGAGAAAGAAGAAGAACAGAGATAGCAAGAGCCTTAGCAATTGATCCTAATTTTATCCTTCTTGACGAACCTTTTGCAGGAGTTGACCCTATTGCAGTTGAGGATATTCAAAAAATTGTGATGCACTTAAAACATCGTAATATTGGAGTATTAATTACCGACCACAACGTTCACGAAACACTTTCAATAACAGATAGAGCTTACCTACTATTTGAAGGAAACATTCTCAAGAGTGGAACAGCAGAAGAACTAAGTGAAGACGAACAAGTAAGAAAACTTTACCTCGGTGAAAACTTTGAATTAAGAAGGTAATTCTAAATTAAGTCTGAATCACTAAAGCACAAAATAATCTGTAATTATTTTAATACTTTTGCACGCATTTTCGTGAATAATAAAAATTATTAAAATGAAAGAAACATTCAGTCCAAAATTGTTTACCGTTTTAAAGAATGGATACACAAAACAAATGTTTACTAAAGATTTGTTTGCAGGGATAATAGTTGGAATTGTCGCCCTCCCACTTGCAATTGCTTTTGCTGTAGCCTCTGGAGTTTCGCCAGAAAAAGGAATTATAACAGCTGTAATTGCTGGATTTATTATTTCGCTTTTAGGAGGTAGCAGAGTTCAAATTGGTGGTCCAACAGGCGCATTTATTGTTATCGTTTTTGGCATAGTTTCTCAATATGGAACAGAAGGTCTGATTATTTCAACAATATTAGCTGGGATATTGCTTGTAATATTTGGATTACTAAAACTTGGCTCTCTATTAAAATTTATTCCACAACCTCTAATTGTGGGTTTTACAAGTGGGATTGCACTTGTAATTTTTTCTACTCAAATTAAAGATGCTCTGGGTCTTGAAACTGGAGCATTACCTTCTGCTTTTACCGACAAATGGATTTTGTATTACAAATCTATTGCAAGCATAAACTACATTGCTCTGGCAATTACTATTGGGACACTACTAATTGCACAGTTTTTCTCTAAAATCACGAACAAAATACCAGGAACGTTTGTAGCAATAATTTTAATGACATCTATTGTTGCAATTTTTGATTTACCAGTAACGACAATCGAAACACTTTTTGGAGAAATTAACGGAAGCTTTACTTTAGAAACTCCAAATATTGATCTGTCAAATATCAGCATATATTTTGCTCCAGCACTAACGATTGCTCTTTTGGGTTCTATTGAGTCTCTACTTTCTGCTGTTGTTGCTGATGGAATGACAGGTAACACTCATAGAAGCAATACCGAACTTATAGCACAAGGAATTGCAAATATTGTCACACCATTTTTCGGAGGAATTCCAGCTACAGGGGCAATTGCACGAACTGCCACAAATATTAAAAATGGTGGCAAAACACCAATTGCTGGAATTATTCATGCAGTAACATTATTACTAATTATGTTATTTTTTGGACAATATGCTAAATTAATTCCCATGTCATGCCTTGCTGGAATTTTAGTTTTAGTTGCATATAACATGAGCGAATGGAGGTCGTTCAGATCCATTTTAAAAGGATCTCCATTTGATATAATTATTCTTCTTACAACATTCTTCTTAACAGTTTTGGTAGATCTTTCTGTGGCTATTCAAATTGGCGTTGTTCTTTCTGCAATCTTATTCATGAAACGTATGGCTGATAATGGTCAAGCAATACTAAAAGATGCAGATTCGGATATAATGGAGAATTATAGCACATTACCTGCTGGAATTGAAATTTATGAAATAAGTGGTCCATTTTTCTTTGGTGCTGCTAAACATTACAGCGAAGTTTTAAAAAATCATTCTAAAACAACAAAAGTCCTGATTATTAGGATGAGACATGTACCATTTATTGATTCTACTGGCATTCATAACTTTAAAGAAGTAATTAGGCAAATTAAATCAGGGGACAAAAAGATTATTTTATCAGGTGTACAACCAAGCGTTAGAAAGGAACTTGACAAAGCAAGAATTAGTTTTCTAATCGGTAAAGCAAATATATTTGATAATTTCAATGACTCTGTTAAAAAAGCTAGTCAATTTCTATAATATTCAGACTAACAATATCATTTTTGACAGTTAGATTTTACCAATATTTTTCAAACATCTTACACATTTTGGCGTAATAGACAAATTGGTTGATAAAAAGCCATATAATCATTATTGTATATAGCTTTGCAGCAAATCAAAGCTTATGAATAAAAAAAGTGCGTTTATTGTCAGAGTAATAAAGTTAGAAAATATGGTGTGCGTAACTCAAAACAACGTTACCAATGTCAGCAATGTAACAGAGTTTTTATAGGAGGATTTTATCTAAGTTCTGAGCAAGTTTGGCAAGATTACATTATTGGTAAACAGACTTACTCTCAACTTTCAGAACGTTACAAATGTACTGTTCGAACAATTCAAAGAAAAATAGATTGTTATGTTCCTAAAAAACGAATCAAAACACCAAGAAATGTGGTAGTATTAATGGATACTACCTACTGGGGGAGAAACTTTGGGGTAATGTTATTCAAAGACTCATTAAGTAAAGAAAACCTGCTAAAATATTATGTTAAAACAGAAACAAATTCATTGTATAAGAAAGGGATTTTGGAACTCCAATCTTTAGGATTTAATATTTCTGCCATAGTCTGTGATGGGAGAAGAGGTTTGTTTCAATCATTTGGAGAAATACCAATACAGATGTGTCAGTTTCATCAAGCAGCTATTATAAGAAGGTATATTACCAAGAACCCAAGAATGCAAGCATCAAAAGAACTTAAAGAACTGTTATTCCTATTGACTAAAACAGATAAAGAATCTTTCACAGGAGCTTTACAAGATTGGTTTGATAAATGGGAGAATTTCCTAAATGAGCGAACAAAAAATCCTGAAACAGGGAGAAGCTCTTACACGCATAAGCGTTTAAGAAGTGCATATAGAAGTCTAAATTCAAACCTAAAATATTTATTTACTTGGTATGACTTTATCGACCTTGATATTCCAAATACAACTAACGCTATTGATGGACATTTTTCTGATCTTAAGAATAAATTACGAAACCATAATGGATTATCAAAAAAGCATAAAATGCTTTTTATAGATGAGTTTTTAAAGGTATAATGTTCTCTAAACATAACGTGGAAGTTTAATCAAAAAACTTCCACGTCATTTTCATGTTTGTCGAACATCTAACTTATCCCTGACGAGTTGCTCTCCAGCAGAGCTCGTTTCTGTTTCAGATAGATATAACAAAGCTATAAAAAATAATTCTCAAATCAGTAAATCAAACGTTAAATTCCATCAACCATTTTGTCCACTTGAAAGAATGAACAAAAAAAAATCAACCAATTTGTCTATTATACCCACATTTTTGAAAATTATGTATTAGCTTTGAAGAAAAAATAAGATGAAACATCACATAAATCTGATATTACTATCTCTAATTGGATGTATTTTAATTTCCTGTTCCACTGAAAAGAAGCTCAATAATAAAAATGTAGTTACTACCATCGAAAGAGATGCCTACAGAGTAATGTTTTATAATGTAGAAAATCTTTTCGACACAGAAGATGACCCTGAGAAAAGAGATGAAGAATTTACTCCCACAGGAGATCGTTATTGGTCAAACTATCGATATAATCAAAAACTTAGCAATATTTACAAAGTAATTGTAGGCGTTGGCGAATGGGATTTGCCTCAAATTGTTGGCTTATGTGAATTGGAAAATCGTGGTGTATTAGAAGATTTATTAAGCAAAACACCTCTATACAAAACAGATTATAAGATTGTACATTTTGAATCTCCTGACCGCAGAGGTATTGATAACGGGTTACTTTATCGTAGCGATTATTTTACTCCATATTTAGAAAAAGCTATTACAGTAGAATGGCCAAAAACTGTAAAAGCAGGTCCTACCAGAGATATTTTATATGTTGCTGGGACAACAAATACAAACGATACTCTACACGTTTTTGTAAATCACTGGCCATCCAGATGGGGAGGTCAAATGGAAACTGAAGGCAAAAGAATGCATGTCGCAAAACTTGTAAAAAAAGAAACTGACTCGATTTTTAAAACTAATCCAAATGCTAATATTATTATTATGGGTGACTTAAACGACCACCCAACTGATCGCAGCGTTCTTGAAGTGTTAAAAGCTCAAACAGAATTCGACAAAATAAAACCTAAAAAACTCTATAACACTTCATATTATCTTGAACACGAGAAAAATCTGGGAACTCACAAATACAATGGTCAGTGGGGGATTCTCGATCAGATTATTGTTTCAGGTGGTTTAATGGATACAACAAGTAGCATATCTTGTACTCTAGATGATTCACATATCTTTAATGCTGACTTTTTATTAGAACCTGACGAAAAATATACAGGGAAAAGAGTTAACAGAACATATATTGGATTCAAATTTCATGGCGGCTATAGCGACCACTTACCTATCTATATTGATTTGAAAATAAATAAAGAAGAGTAAATACAAACTAATGCTAAATCGATTACGTTACACTAAGTTTATCGAAGGGAAGGCACTCCAATCACTATAGGCACTATAGACACTTATCATTCCTGTCTTTCATATGCTCCAATATCTGGATGAGAATCTGAGAGTCTGCTATTTCCATCCTGATCAGATGGAACTAAACTTCCAATTTCCATTTTACCTGCATCTTTAGCAGGAGACAATGTATCTAAATGGTAATCAAAAGGTGTAGAAGTCTCAAGAAATTTAGGATTTTCATTCCAAATATTATCAACAAAGAAATCTGAACCTGAAATATCAGCATATTCTGTTGATTTGATTATACAATTCTCGAAACGGAAGTTTGCCATAGCATCTTGAGCAAGATCAAGTTCAAACTCTTCTTCTCTTGAACCATAAATTATGCAATTCCCAAAATAGGCATTCGTTAAATCACGATACGAAACACTTGCTTCACCATTACCACTATAAGAATAGTAATTATTTAGGACCAACTGAGGTGTTTGCCTATTTCCTACCCAATAATTTGCCATTGTACAATGAATAAATGAATATTCACCACCAATTATACATGCCAAATTATACTGTCCACTATTTGCAAAAACACAGTTTTCTGCCTCGACATGAGCACCCAAAGCATACATTCCAACTATTTTCGAATTCTCAATATTGGAATTTAACAATCGTAATGTTGGTGTCCCAGGGGTAACACATGAATCAACTTGTAATCCAATTATTGAGTTTTTAATATCTGCATTATTAATGACATTATATCTAGAACCTGCTAATAAATGAACTCCTCCAAATATTCCAGTAGTGTTTCCATAGTTATCCTCCATATATGCTCCCCATTGTCCTGCAGTTTCATCGTAATAGCTTTCAAGTCTATCTCCTGTAAAAACTACCCGATTGTCGGGTAAACCATTTACAACAAGGCTGCCTTTAACGAATAAGCTTGAATTTCTATGAAAATACACTTGTGTCCCTGCTTCAACAGTAACAGTAACAAATGTATCGACCAAAGCAGAGTTATAAATCAGAACTGGCTTTTGTGCAGTCCATATAGTATCATTAAGGATATATTCACTATTAATTAAAGTAACGTCCTGTCCATATGAAATCAATTTTACATTTTGTGTATTCCCGTTAGAAACAAAAATTACAGAATCCTCTTCAATCATTTCATCTTGATTTGGATCGATTGTTACCTCAACGAAAATAAATAGAGAATCCCCAGGAGCAAGTTCATAATCATCTAGAGAGTTCGTAGATATACCATCAATATTTAATCGATACTTTGAATTTGATTGTCCAGCAACAAACATTTTATCAATTTTTATTGCTTTAGACATGTTTGAATTTTTAACTACAAAATAGTTAGTAGCACTTCCAATATTTGTAAAGATTGTATCAAATTGAACTGTATCAGTAGAAAATTCCAATAAATCTGAAGGATCAGTTGTAAAAGTATTCTTGTTACATGAATTTAATATCAGTAAACCAACAAAAGCTGTTATTAAAACAAATATTCCTGCATTTTTTTTCACCATCAACACTATAAGTTATTTGAAAACTAACGTAAAAGTCACTCCCATATTACATATTAACAGAAATATATTTTACAAAAAATTGTGATTACTTAATAAGAGTTACAGTACCACTTTCTTCTCGAGGTTTACCATTAGTATCAACAAAAGAACAATACCATCTGTACATACCATTACCCATTACAGGATCACCTTTCAAAACATCTCCTTTATGTGAACCATCCCAAGCCATACGATAAACATTATCTTCATCAAAAGTTTCTGTTTCAAATACTTTAGTCCCAAATCTATCATAAATTACAAAGTAAAATTGTGTTGGATCTACACCATGACCAGTCACGTAAAACACATCATTTAAACCATCTCCGTTTGGAGTAAATGCCTCAGGAGCAAAGAAGGTGAATTCATCATGAACTCTAATTTTTTTGTATGCAGTATCATAACACTCAAACTGATTCTTAGCAATCATCATTACTTCGTATTCTCCTAAGTCATCAAAGATATGTATCTGTGTTTCATTTGTCCACAAACTTGATTCTCCATCACCAAAGTCCCAAAAATACGTTTCTCCTCCATCAGTATAGTTAATAAATTCAACCATTGGATTAAATATCGAAACAATTTCTGGAGTTCCAGCAAATTCTGCTCTTGGCACAGGGTAAATTCGTATCATATCATTATATTCGAAAACACTTTCACACCCCCACTCAGACCATGCTGTTAATGAAACATCATAAAATCCAGTTTCAGAGTAGGTATGTACAGGATTTTTTTGCACAGAAAAACCTCCATCACCAAAATCCCAAAGATATGTTTGTCCCTGATCAAGTGTTGTCTCCGTAAAATAAAATACAGAAGGAGGACATGAACTTGTATGATCGGCAATAAATGCAACTTGTGGTGGTTGATGAATCTCTACATATATTGAATCTATATCTGATGTAACAGCACCACATTCATCACTTACTTCATAAACATAATAACCTGATTCATCTGGATAAAATGTATTTGGATTACCATTTACAATACCATGGCCAACACGAGAAATCGTATAAAACTGTCCTTGACCGCCGCCAAATTCTAATTCTACATCGATAGACTCACCAATACAAATATCTGACTCACTACTTGTGATGCTTGTAATATCGACATCTGGATGCACTCCTATTGTTATAGTCTGAACTGGGCCAAAGCAATCGTTATCATCAGTAACTACAAGTTGATAAGTCGTTGTTTCCTCAGGATTTACTGATAAAGTGTTACCATACATTGTAAAGTCACCACTTGTCCATACATAACTATAATCAGTATCTGGGGATAAAGTTCCTCCTGAAGCATTTGCATTTTGAGTGTAATCAGCCCCCTTACAAATCGTATTTTCATATAATGGTTCAACATATATTGCAGTTGGTTGGTTAACAAACGCTGAACCTGTTTGAGTACAATCATTAGCATCTGTTACAGTTACAACAAAACTTCCTGCATAAGACGCCAAAGAGTCAAGAGTACTTCCATTACTCCACAAATAATTATAAGTTTCTTCTGATCCATCAATAAAAGGAACACCTCCATTAACTTCTACTTGAATAGCTCCATCGTTGTAACCAAAGCATGTGGCTGGAATAGCAGTAGTTGTAAGAAGAATAGTATCTGGTTCTGTAATTTCAAAACTCGCAAATCCTTCACAATCATATTTATCTGTAATGGTAACTTCGTATTCGCCTGCACATAAATTTTGAATATAATCGGTGGAACTTTCCCATGAATATTCGAAAAGAGGCAATCCTCCTTCATGTACAAGAGTGGCGCTTCCTGTACATAAACCATGGCAAAGAACATCAACAGTAGTTACATCTATAACTATTGGCTGACTCACCTCAACTGTGGCAGTCACCGGATCAGAAGTACATCCGTTTTCATCTATAGCTGTAACAGTATATGTATAAGTTTCTGTTGGCTGAACTGTACGACTAGCAACATTCATATTCTCAGCATCGCTCCAGTCATAAGTATAATCACCTGTTCCACCAGAAGCAAAGACATCCAAATCAAATTGCTCACCAAGACATATACCTCCACCAGCACTAATTGTATAATTAAACACTGGAGGCTCTGCAATAAATTGTGTTTCGGTAGCAGAACACCCATTCAGATCCTCAACAGTAACAGAATAGTTACCAGAAACTAAGTTTGAGATAATTTCTGAACTTTGACTAATACTCCATTCATATTCATAATCAGGAGTCCCTCCACTTACAATTGCCTGAATCCAGCCATCAGATTCACCATAACATGAAATATCGTCATAATTTAAAACTATATCAATCGCATCTACTTCTGTAACAGTAAAACAAAAAACATCCTGACAATTTGCATCTAAATCAGTAGCAGTTAAGCAATAATCTCCAGCGCCCGGCAAAATAGTACCAGAAGAAATGTCTCCTGTAGACCATTCATATTGATAATTCCCCGAACCAGAAATAGCATTAAAGTTAGCAGCCCCTGTACTTCCAATACAAACAACTGGAGTGTAAACAACCTCAAACTCAAAATTTCCAGCTGCCACTTCAAAAGAACTCTCATCAGAACAATTCCCATAAGTTACAGAACATGTATACAATCCTTCTGAGACAGTAATACTTGGTGTAGAACTATTAGGCACGTCATTCCATGAATATGTAACATCATCAGGATTTGCACCATCAATCATAGCAGTAAGAGTCATTGAACCTGAACAGGAATTACCAGAAGGGACAACAGAAACTGCAAATGGCCCTGCATCAGAAATATTAAAATCAATTATTGTATCTCCGCATGCAGGATCGTTATCTGTAACTGTAACTGAATAAGATCCGTTTGCCAGATTTGTTTCAGTAAAACCGTTATTTGCAGAAGAACTCCACTCTACAGTAGGATTCCCACCACATGAAGACACTACCATAATACTTGCTGAGCCATTTATACCGCATCCATTATCCACAGTGGATAAAACGACCTCTAACTCAGTTGCTTGAGAAAACAAAAGTGTTGGGATTGAAACAAAGCCAAAAACCATTATTGTTAAAACTGAAAATAACTTTCTCATATTAGAATTTGTGTGTTTATGTATTAATTTAGCAAATTTAAAAAAATACTGCAAAACCTTACCTATAAAAACGCGAAAAAACACATTTAATTATATTTAAGATAAATGCAATTTGCTGTTTTTCACTTTTTAGACTTAAAAATAATTATTTGGTTGTCTGTATTCGTAAGGTTTTTACAATCAAATTCGTTTTAAACTATTGTTGTTCAAGTATGTTTACATAACAACATGTTTATCACATCAACTCACTAAGCTCTAACCAGCGTAGTTCTTTTAATTCAAGCTGAACTAATAATTTTGCAAGTTCTGCAGACTTTTCAATTAGTTCATCATTACTGAGACTACCAGAGTTTAATAAATTTTCGAGTTGTGTTTTTTGTTCTTCCAGTTCAGGAATTTGCTTTTCGAGTTGCTCAAATTCAAACTTTTGATTAAAACTTAACTTTTTAGGCTGATTTTTCTTTTGTTCTGCTTTACGTTCTTCGTATTTTCTTGCCTGTTCCTTATTGTTAGACACTTTTTTTTCTTCGTTATCAGAAACAAACATATCCGAATCACGATATTGTGTGTAATTTCCAGGAAAATCTCCTATCTCACCATTACCACGAAAAACAAAAACATGATCAACAATTTTATCCATGAAAAACCTATCGTGCGATACTAGAAGGACACATGCATCTGTAAGAGAAAGATATTCTTCCAAAACTTGTAATGTCATGATATCCAAATCATTTGTTGGCTCATCCATAATCAAGACATTTGGCTGAGTCATAAGAACCGTACACAAATATAGTCTTCGTTTTTCTCCACCACTTAACTTTCGAACTAAAGTATGCTGCAAATCAGGATTAAAAAGAAAATACTGGAGAAATCCAGATGCACTATACGACTTGCCATTTTTAAGTTTCACAGTTTCAGCAATATTCTTAACAATGTCAATAGGTTTAGAATCATTATCAAACTGTATCCCATCCTGTGTATAATATGCCATTTTCACAGTTGACCCAATTTCAATTCTACCTTTATCAGGTTTTAAATTTCCTGTAATAATATTTAGCAAACTGGTTTTACCACTACCATTTTTCCCAACAACCCCAATTTTTTCGCCTCTGGCCATTTTGTAAGAAAAATCTTTAATCAGACACAAATCGCCAAACGATTTATCCAGATTGTAAATATCTATAACTTTCTTTCCAAGTCGGTCTGTAGCAATTCCCAATTCTAGTTTGGTGTTATCAATTCTTCTACTTGCTTTTTCTTTAATATCCTCAAAACCTTCGACACGATATTTTGCTTTAGTAGTTCTTGCCTTAGGCATTCTACGCATCCACTCTTGCTCTGTTTTCATAAGGTTTTGAGCTCGCTCAATATTTGCCTGAAGGTTATCAATTCTGGCTGCTCTTTTCTCGACAAAATATGAATAATTCCCTTGATAAGTAAACAATAGCCCCATATCCATTTCGACAATAACATTGCAAACTCGATCTAAAAAATACCTATCGTGAGTAACCATAAAAATTGCCATTGAAGACTTTGAAAGGTGCTCCTCCAACCATTCAATCATGCCCAAATCGAGATGGTTTGTCGGCTCATCTAAAATCAGCAAATCTGGCTCACTAATAAGAGTTCCTGCAAGAGCTACACGTTTTTTTTGCCCACCACTTAGAAATTTGATTTTTTTATCAAAATCATCAATTTTTAGTTGACTTAGAACCTGCTTAACACGTGTTTCATAATCCCAGGCATTAAGCTGCTCCATTTTATCAATTATAGCAGGCAATTTATCGTTATCTTTTCGCGATAAACATTCGTTATATTCCCTTATCGTACTTATAGTTTCATCCTCAAGAAAAAAGACTGCTTCGAGAACAGTTTTTTCGGGATCGAGATTCAACTCCTGTGGAAGATATGACACTTTCAAATCACGCTTGCGACTAATACTTCCAGTGTCACCAGTATCAACATCTGCAAGAATATCAAGGAGAGATGTTTTTCCTGTACCATTTTTAGCAACTAAAGCCTGTTTTTCGCCTTCTGAGATATTAATATTAATTCCTTCAAACAAAAGTTTCTCACCATATCGTTTGCTCAAATTTTCTGCCTGAAGATAACTTACCATTTTAAAATATTTTTTTGCAAAAATAAACAAAATAAAGTACTTGAAGTGAACTAGAGTGACTAAAGTGAGCTAAAGTACTTGAAGTTTAAATTTGGAATTTCAGATTTTGCAATTTGAATATTGATTATTGAATATTAAATGATAATTATTTAGTTTCTCTCTTATTCATCATATAAGTCAGGACGAAGAGTTTTTGTTCTTTCTATTGATTGCTCATGTTTCCACTCATCAATTTTTGCAGCATGACCAGATAAAAGAATATCTGGCACTTTCCAACCATTAAAATCAGCAGGTCTAGTATATACTGGAGGAGCTAAAAGCCCATCCTGAAATGAGTCTGAAAGAGCAGATTGCTCATCACCTATTGCTCCGGGCAATAATCGCACAATACTATCACACATTATCGCTGCAGGAAGCTCTCCACCAGTTAAAACAAAATCTCCAATTGAGAATTCATTATCAATAAGATTTTCTCTAATTCGATGATCAATACCCTTATAATGACCACATAAGATTATAATATTACCAAGAGTTGATATATGATTTGCTGATTTTTGATCCCACTTTTCACCATCTGGTGAAGTATAAAGAACCAAATCATATTTTCTTTCTGCCTTTAACTTGTTTATAATACTAAAAACTGGTTCAACCATCATTACCATACCTGCTTCACCACCATATGGATAATCGTCAACCTGCTTGTGCTTACCTAGTCCATATTCTTTTAAATCATGAACAACAATTTCTGCTATTCCTTTATCCGAAGCCCTTTTAATTATCGACTGATTTAAAGGCCCTTCAAGAATCTCGGGTAAAACTGTTATGATATCTATTCGCATAATCTTTTTCTAAAATATTCACTACAAAAATAATAATATAATTAGAATTATTCACTTCAGCAATTTTAATAAAAAAAGCCAAACATGCTATTTTAGTATACATAATCTCAGACCCAATTAAGCTTCTTACTCATAATCAAAATCTAAAAACCTAATAATAAACATCAACTTAACCATTCTAAATCAAGTCCAATCCTCTATTGTCTAACAAAGAATAATTTTACATTTCGCAATTTTTCACTTCTACTTTTCTATTAATATTTTATACTTTCTTATTGTTTGTAATGCAATTATTACATATCTTTACAGAACCTCATTTTCAACTTAACTTAAAACAGATAAAACCATGAAACAAACCTACTTAATACTACTACTGTGCACAATTTTGGCATTTTCTGCTGCCGCACAAGAGACAGGCACAAACGACTTTAGAGTTAGCAACATGAATATAGATGGCAACGCTTCTTTTGATGCCTATAATACCGACATAGCTTATAACTCTACCAACAATCAGTATCTAGTTGTCTGGAGTGGAGATGCAATAACAGATGGCGAAAATGAAATTTGGGGACAAATATTGAATGCAGCCGATGGTACCGAAATTGGCTCAGATTTTAGAATATCTGATATGGGTATTGATGGTGACAATACCTTCAGAGCCTATTCTCCATCTGTCACCTATAATGCGACCAACAATGAATATCTTGTAGTTTGGGAAGGATCTGATAATATTGGCGGTTTAGTATGGTCCGAATCAGAAGTTTTTGGACAAAGGGTTTCTGCCGCAGGAGCTGAATTAGGAAGTAATGACTTTAGAATATCTGATGTTGGTGGAACCAACAATAGCGGAGACGCTTCAGGTCCTAAAGTTACATGGAATAGCACTGACAATCAATATCTTGTAATATGGACAGCTGATGATTGGGAATTTGGAACTCTAGGGTTTGAATATGAGGTATATGGACAGTTACTTAACAGCACCTGCACAGAAATTGGTGTTGACTTTCAAATATCTGATATGTATGGAATAGGAGTTGATGCTGGACCAGATGCTAAGACTCCAGATGTTGCTTACAACTCGACAAACAATGAGTACTTAGTAGTTTGGAGCGGCTCAGAAGATTTAATTGATGATTATGAAATATATGCCCAAAGATTAAGTTCTGCTGGAGCAGAAATAGGAACAAACGACTATGTAATTTCAGACATGGGTCCAGCTGGTGATGCAAATTATGATGCAGAAAACCCCTCTATATGTTACAATGCTACTAACAATGAATATTTAGTTGTATGGAAAGGTGATGACAATACAGCACCTTTAGTTAGTGGCGAATACGAAGTACATGGACAAAGATTAAGCAATACAGGAACTGAAATAGGTACGAATGACTTCAGAATTAGCGACATGGGTGATGACTCTGAGGGAAATTCTACCATTAGAGATAATTATGCTGCCTATTACCCAGATGTTGCTTGGAATAGTACGAACAACGATTATTTTGTAGTATGGTATGGCGATGACAATACAGCTATTTTAAACGACAATGAAAACGAAGTTTGGGGACAACTAGTTTCAAACACTGGAACTATAGTTGAAAGCGAACAACGAATAAGTGATTCTGGAAATGATGGAAATGGAAATTTCGACACATATGAAGCAGCTATAGCTGTAGGACCAGGTAGTAACTACACTATTGTTTGGCACGGTGAAGATAATCAAGGCTCAGTAATAGATGGCGAATATGAAATCTGGGGACAAATAATAGATGCAAGCCAAACAAACAATAATCCAAGAGATATTTTCTCAGACCCTTCAACTGTTGACGACGGAACAACCTCTGGAGTAAAAGTATCTGACTTGTGGGCTTTGGATATGGATATAGATGATTCTTTCACTTATACATTAGTTGCTGGTTCTGGAGACACAGACAATGGTTCATTTACAATTTCTGGAACAGATTTAATGTCAAACACAACTTTTGATTATGCAACAAAAGACACTTACTATATTAGAGTAAATGTTTTCGATGGTATTGCAAACTTTGCAACAGAATTAATAATAACAGTTAAAGAACCTGTAACAACACTAGTGGGCTCAAACATTACCATTACTTCAGTTGGAACAGCTAGCAATAGTTCTCAAGATGCATGGTACCCAAATATTGCTTACAATAGTACAAATGAAGAGTTTATGGTAGTTTACAGAGCTGATCATAATTTCGACACAAAAGAAGAGGTGTTTGCACAAAGAGTAAACACTTCAAATGGCTCCAACATAGGCTCCCAAATACAGATAAGTTCACATGTTCCAGGAAACATAAGTTTTGATGTTTCTAGCCCTGCAATTGCTTACAATAGCACCGACAATCAATACCTAGTTATTTGGCATGGGGAAGACAATATTTCAGGTTTAATTGATGGAGAAAATGAAATTTGGGGACAATTTATAAATGCATCATCAGGCGCACTAATTAGAAGTAATTTCAGAATTTCTGATGCTGGTGGAACAGGATTCGATCTTATCGATGCCATTGATCCTGATATTGCTTACAATGCAACAGACAATGAATTTTTGGTTGTTTGGAGGTCAGACGACACAGATAATGTTACTATTATTGATAATGAACAAGAAATATGGGGACAAAGAATATCTAACACTGGAGCTCAACTTGGTACAAATGACTTTCGAATTAGTGACATGGGAACAAACGGAAATTCAGCCCACATTGCTAATGACCCAGACATATCTTGGAGTGCGACAGACAACAAATACCTAGTTGTTTGGGATGGTGATGATGTAGATGGAGTAAATCAAGCATATGGACAATTCATAAGTAACACTGGAACAGAAATTGGGGTCAATGATTTTCTAATTAGTAACGTTCCACCACTAGCTGATGCCGATGAAGTTGGAGTAGCATACAACAGCACAGACAATGAGTTCTTAGTAGTTTGGGATTCTGACACTGACACCGATGGAAAAAACACAGCATATGGACAAATAATAAATAGTGCTACAAACTCTTTATCTGGTTCAAATTTTCTTATAAGCAATCAGGAACCTGGAAATCCAAATTATGATGACACTGATGTTGAAGTTGCTTACAACCAAGATGCAAATGAATACCTTGTAGTTTGGCGAGGTGAATCAACAATGGATGGCATGGTTGATGGAGAATTTGAAATTTTCGCACAAAGAATTGATAGTGATGGCTCCGAAATTGAAGGAGATGAAAGAATATCTGAAAATGGGGGAACAGGAAACAATAGTTATGATGCTTACTATCCGTCAGCAGCTTATAGCCCTTCATCAAGAAACATGTTAATTGTTTGGTATGGTGATGACGACACTCTTCCTCTTGTTGACAACGAAAATGAAATATGGGGGCAATTATGGAAAGTTCCTGTATCATGTACAGAACCAGACGTTCCAACTATTTCTGCAAGTCCAACATCAGTTTGTTCTGGAGGAACATCCACATTAACAATTACAGGTAATTTAAACGATGCTACTGACTGGCAAGTATATACTACCAGTTGCGGAGGAGATAATATTGGATACACTTCAGGCAGCACCATTGATGTTAACCCAGTAACAACAACTACTTATTACATTAGAGGAGAAGGTGGTTGCACTACACCTGCAAGTTGTGAAACGGTTACAGTAACAGTAACATCTCCAACAAGTGTAACAACTCAACCAAATCCAGCAACTACTGCTTGCGAAGGCGATACAGACATTACTCTTTCTGTTCTTGGATCGGGTACTGGGACTATTACTTATCAATGGTATAATACTGCTGGGGTTATAGTAGGTGAAACAAATGCGAATTTAGTAATCATAACTAGCCCAGCAAATTCAGACACTTACTATTGTGTTATTGGTAGTGATTGTGGTGCGGATGTACAAACAGCAAATTCAGTAGTTACAATTAATCCAGCTACTCAACTGGTTACTGATCCAGCAGCAAACACTAATGCTTGTGAAGGCGATGCAGACATTACTCTTTCTGTTCTTGGATCGGGAACTGGCACTATTACTTATCAATGGTATAATACTGCTGGACTTATAGTTGGCGAAACAACGACAGACTTAACAATCACAACAAATCCAGCAAACTCTGATACCTACTACTGTATTATAGGTAGTGATTGTGGTGCAGATGTACAAACGGCAAATGCAATTATAACAATTAACCCTGCTACTGCAGTTGTTACTGATCCTGCAGCAAGCACTACTGCTTGTGAAGGTGATGCAGATATTACATTATATGTCCTTGGATCGGGAACTGGCACTATTACTTATCAATGGTATAATACTGCTGGACTTATAGTTGGCGAAACAACGACAGACTTAACAATCACAACAAATCCAGCAAACTCTGATACCTACTACTGTATTATAGGTAGTGATTGTGGTGCAGATGTACAAACGGCAAATGCAATTATAACAATTAACCCTGCTACTGCAGTTGTTACTGATCCTGCAGCAAGCACTACTGCTTGTGAAGGTGATGCAGATATTACATTATATGTCCTTGGATCGGGAACTGGCACTATTACTTATCAATGGTATAATACTGCTGGACTTATAGTTGGCGAGACAACGACAGACTTAACAATCACAACAAATCCTGTAAACTCTGACACCTACTATTGTGTTATCGGTTCTGATTGTGGTGCAGATGTACAAACAGCTAATGCAATTGTAACAATCAATCCTACGACAGCCTTAGTTACTGACCCAATAGCAAACACTACTGTTTGCGAAGGCGATGCAGATGTCACATTATCTGTTCTGGGATCTGGAACTGGCACGATTACCTATCAATGGTATAATACTGCTGGACTTATAGTTGGTGAGACAACGACAGACTTAACAATCACAACAAATCCTGTAAACTCTGACACCTACTATTGTGTTATCGGTTCTGATTGTGGTGCAGATGTACAAACAGCTGATGCAATTGTAACAATTAATCCTGTTACGGCCTTAATCACTGATCCAGCAGCAAGCACTACTGCTTGTGAAGGCGATGCAGATATTACATTATATGTCCTTGGATCAGGTGGGACAACACATTCAATCAATATGGTTGATTATAAGTCTGGAGTATATTTTATCACAATAATACAAGGAAACGAATCCCAATCTTTTAAAGTAGTAAAAAAATAGAATTACTTACTTCATAATAACGAGTTTGCTGTTTTTGCAAACTCGTTTCCTTTTTTCCATTAAGGGCTCCATTTTTATTAGTTAAAAATAATTATTAATAAGAAAATTTAAACTCACAATATTTAACTTTATCTACAAATGAAATAACTTCCAAAAAAACAGAATAAAACAAGCCAAAACACATCTTTTTTCTGAGTAAAAAATAGTTACAAACCATGAACATTTGTAGAAATAAAAGGCTTAACCCAAAAATCGCATTTCTTATTCAAATAGAATACAATTTTAATGCTCAACCATAAAGCAATAGAAAAAACGTTAAAAATTTGCTTATAATTCATTTAAAACATACCTTCGTTGGTTTTACAAGTGAAATATTATAAATTATAACGCACTAAATGTCAATTAGTTAAGATGAATAGCGAATTGGAAAATAAGCAAAATAGCTTAGAAATTGAGAACGAGAAGAGTGAGAATGTTCTTAAAACTGAAGAAACTAAAGTAGAAATTACATCTTCAGTTGAAGGAAATAGTATTAATCCTGAGACTGAAAAAGATCCTGAAAAGACTGAAGGAATCGCCACTAAATCAGAAGTAAAAGTGGGAAAAGAGTCAAAAGAAGAAGATATATTTTCTGAGATTGTTCCAGAAGAAGACGAAGAAGTTGAAGAAGAAGATTTTTCTACTTTCACAAAAGAAGAAATTTTAGATAAATTAAAGTTTCTTATTCACGAGACCGAGATTGACAAATCACGTAAAAATATTGAAGCTTTAAAGAGTCAGTACTACAAAATTCAAAAAGCCGAATATGAAAAAATCAAAAAAGAGTTCCAAGCTAAAGCAGGAGAAGGCGTTGAAATTGAAATGCCTAAGGATTCTACTGAAGATTACCTAAAAGAACTCATGGTTGATTTCAAGAAAAAGAAGACTGAATTTTCTGCTTCACAGGAACTTGAGAAAGAGAACAATCTTAAAGCAAAAAATGAAATCATTGAAAAAATCAAAGGGCTTGCTAATAGTGAAGAGTCTTTAAATAAAACTTTTAATGAGTTTAAAGAACTTCAACAAGAATGGCTAAACATTGGACCTGTTACTGCAAGTGACGCAACAACTCTTTGGAAAAACTATCAGTTACAAATCGAAAGATTTTATGATTTAGTTAGGATAAATAAAGAACTTCGTGATCTTGATTTTAAAAAGAATCTTGAGCAAAAAATTGAATTATGCGAAAATGCAGAAGGTTTATTGTTGGAACCCGATACAGTTTCTGCATACAATAATCTTCAGGAATTACATAACCTTTGGAAAGAATTAGGTCCAGTCCCAGCTGACAAAAGAGAAGAAATCTGGGATAGATTTAGTGCTACTAGCAAAAAAATCAGACAAGCATATCAAGGCCACTTTGAAAAACTCAAAGAAGAAAGAAATGCTAATTACGAACAAAAAATCGTACTTTGCGAAAAAGCTGAGACTATTGCAAACGCAGAATTGCCAACTAATAGCAAAGGCTGGGGCTCTCAAACAGAACAAGTTCTGGAGTTACAAAAAATTTGGAAAACCATTGGGATGGTGCCCAAAGAAGTTAACACAGAAATTTACGAAAGATTTCGTGCTGCTTGCAATAAGTTTTTTAATTCTAAAAAAGAATTCTTCGAAACAATAAACGAAGAATTAAACATCAATTACCAGAAAAAACTGGAATTATGTGTTAGAGCAGAGGCTCTTCAGGATTCAAAAGAATGGAAAAAAACCACAGAATCATTTTTCAATCTACAAAAGCAATGGAAAGAAATTGGTCCTGCTCCTAAAAAATATTCAGATCAAATTTGGAAAAGATTTAGATCTGCTTGTGATAAGTATTTTAACTCTAAATCTGACTTTTTCTCGAATATCGACAAAGAGCACAAAGAAAATCTTGAAAAGAAAGAAACTCTTATTAAAGAAATTAAAGAGTTTAAACCTGGCGAAAAACAAGCAGACAATATCAACAACATAAAATCTTTCCAAAAACGTTGGACAGAAATTGGCTATGTTGCAAACAGCCAAAAAGACCGACTATATGCTGAATATCGTTCTGCAATAGACAATGTATACGAAAACCTCAACCTTAATAGAAATGCTTTAGATATGAGCAACTTTAATTCAAAAGTTGAAGTCCTTAAAGAAACAGGTGAGATTAATAGTTTAAGAAAAGAAAGAAGCAGAATTTTAAGACGTATTCAGGATTTAAATCAAGAAATTAACCAATACGAAAACAACATGGGATTTTTCTCAAGTGGTTCAGACAGCATTTTGAAAGACTTTGAGAAAAAAATTGAAAAAGCAAAAACCGAAATCAAAACCTTGAAAGAGAAGAAGAAATCTATTGATCTTGCCGAAAGAGAAATTAAAAAGAAAGAAAGTGAAAATGAACAAAACGATTAGACGCTTACTACTTTTAGGATCTTCGATTCTATTCTTCACAATTGGGTCTTATGCTCAATCTGGAGCAATTAAAGGCTTTGTACTTGACAAAGAAAATGGTGAACCTTGTATGTTTGCCAATGTATCTGTTCAAGGCACTAGTTTTGGCGCAGCCACAGATATAAATGGGTATTTTTCAATACCTAAAATTCCCGATGGTGATTACACATTAATAATTACATATGTTAGTTATGACAGTATTGCTGAGCCATTTAGTATTTCAAATGGAAAGTTTTTTTCAAAGACATTTTACATGTCGAAAGCAGCATTTGTATTAGACGAAGCAATTGTATCAGCTGAAAGAGAAGAAATGAGGACTCAAATACGAATATCTAAAGTAAAAGTTTCTCCTAAACAAATTAAACAATTACCTTCTATTGGTAGCGAACCTGATATAGCACAATATCTTCAGGTTGTACCTGGCGTAACATTTACTGGTGACCAGGGTGGACAACTCTATATTCGTGGAGGATCCAACATTCAGAACTTAGTTTTATTAGATGGGATGGTAATTTATAACCCATTCCACTCAATTGGACTTTTCTCTGTTTTTGATTCTGACATTATAAGAAATGCAGATATTTTTACGGGAGGATTTAACTCTGAATACGGAGGAAGAGTTTCTTCTGTTATGGATATTTCGATGAGAGATGGCAATCCAAATCGTTTTGGCGGGAAAATTTCAGGAAGTACATTTGGGACAAAAGTGCTATTAGAGGGACCTATTATCAAATATAAAGAAGGAAAGTCAAGCCTTTCTTATATTTTTTCTGGCAAAACTTCTTTTTTGGAGCAATCATCAAAAGTGTTTTATCCATATATTAATAATGGTGAGGGCTTACCTTTTAATTACACAGACTTATATGGAAAAATCTCATTAAATTCTCCAGGTGGTAGTCGATTGAATATTTTTGGATTTAACTTTAGTGATGATGTTAGCTATCAAGGCTTAAGTAATTTAGGTTGGGATTCATACGGTTTGGGTGCAAACTTCATTGTCGTCCCAAGTGGATCTACTGTAATGATTAAAGCTAATATGTCATATTCTGATTATAATATTAGCCTACAATCACTTGATAATTACCCAAGCTCTAGTGGAATTAGCGGATTTAACTTAGGACTTGATTTCTTGTACTTCCTAGGTAAAAATCAATTTGTTTGGGGTATAGAGACTCTAGGGTTTAACACAAATTTTGAATATTACAATTCAATTGGTCGCTTACTTGAGCAAGAGGAAAATACAACAGAACTTGCAACATATTTTAAATATAAGCTAAACCTTGGAAACTTATTAATTGAACCTGGCCTAAGAATACAGTATTATGCCTCTATTGGGGATGTATCTATGGAACCAAGACTTGGTATTAAATACAACATCACCGACGCACTAAGGTTTAAACTTGCTGCAGGAATTTATTCTCAGGATCTGGTAGCTGCTAATAGCGATAAAGATGTTGTTAACCTTTTCTATGGCTTTTTAAGTGGCAATCTAAATGTTTCAGATAAATTTAAAGGAGAAGATCTTACTCATAAATTACAGAAATCTGAACATGTTATTGCAGGATTTGAGATTGACTTAACAAAGAAAATTGACCTTAATGTTGAAGGTTACTTAAAAAACTTTAGCCAATTAACAACAATAAATCGCAATAAAATCTATGATGATTTACCTGTTAATAACGATAAGCCGGACTATTTAAAGAAAGACTTCCTTATAGAATCTGGTTACGCTTATGGAGTTGATTTTCTAGTAAAATATGATCAAGAACAACTATACATATGGTTTGTATATTCTTTAGGTTGGGTTAAACGTGATGATGGAGTTACATTATATAATCCACACTACGACAGACGTCACAACATAAACTTAGTTACTACATATAAATTTGGAGATAAAAAAACGTGGAATGTTAGTGCTAGATGGAACCTTGGTTCTGGATTCCCTTTTACTCAAACAGGAGGCTTTTATGAAGAAACCGACTTGTACAATAGTATAAACTATCCTTATTGGCAAAGTAACGGTTCTCTTGGAATAATTTATGGGGACTTAAATGCTGGACGTTTACCATATTATCACCGTTTAGATTTAACACTTAACAAAACATTTGAGTTTTCTAAATATAGCAAACTTGAGATTAATCTAAGTGTTACAAATGTTTATAACAGACAGAATATATTCTATTTCGACAGAGTTGACTATAATCGTGTAGATCAGTTACCGATTATGCCAAGTCTGGGATTAAGTTTAACATTTTAAATATTAATTGTTTTGGCAACAACAAAGTATATTTTTGTAACAGGTGGTGTTACATCATCATTAGGAAAAGGGATTATTTCGGCTTCTTTAGCAAAGCTTTTGCAAGCTCGTGGATTTAAGGTTACAATTCAAAAATTGGATCCTTATATTAATGTTGATCCTGGTACACTAAACCCATACGAACATGGAGAATGTTACGTAACAGAAGATGGAGCAGAAACAGATCTTGATTTAGGTCACTATGAAAGATTTCTAAATGTTTTTACATCTCAGGCAAACAATGTAACAACTGGTCGTATTTATCAGGATGTAATAAACAAAGAACGTCGTGGCGATTTTCTAGGGAAAACAGTTCAAATAATACCTCATATTACTGATGAGATTAAAAGAAGAATTAAACTCCTTGGTTCCAAAAAAAACTACGATTTTGTAATTACCGAAATTGGAGGTACTGTTGGTGATATTGAATCTCTTCCATATATTGAGGCTGTTCGTCAGTTAAGATGGGAACTAAAAAATCGTTGCATGGTAATTCACCTTACATTAGTTCCATTTCTGGCTGCTAGTGGGGAGTTAAAAACCAAACCAACTCAACACTCCGTAAAAACACTTTTAGAAGCAGGTGTTCAACCTGATGTTTTAGTACTTCGTACTGAACACAAACTAAGTAATGACATCAGAACAAAAGTTGCTAATTTCTGTAACGTTCAAAAAGAAGCTGTTGTAGAATCTAAAGATGTTAGTACAATATACGAAGTTCCTCTAGAAATGCAGAAAGAGAAACTCGACGAACTTGTCATTACCCATTTCAACATGGAACTTAAAGACAAGCCAGACATTAAGCCTTGGAAAGACTTCTTAAAGAAATTTAAACATCCTAAGCACCACGTAAAAATTGCATTAGTAGGTAAGTATGTAGAGTTAAAAGATGCATACAAATCTATTAACGAGTCATTTATTCATGCAGGTGCAGCAAACGAGGCAAAAGTTGAAATCATTTATGTACATTCAGAACATGTAAACGACGATTCTTATATTGACTTATTAAAAGACGTTCAAGGAATTATTGTAACTCCAGGTTTTGGACATAGAGGAATTGCTGGTAAAATTTTGGCTGCTAAATATGCAAGAGAAAATAATATCCCATTCTTAGGCATTTGCTTAGGTATGCAATGTGCAGTAATTGAGTTTGCTCAAAACGTATTACATTTAGAAGATGCAAATTCTCTTGAGATGGATAGGAAATGTAAAGATCCTGTAATCAACCTTATGGAAGCACAAAAAATGATTACAGAAAAAGGTGGAACAATGCGTCTGGGTTCATATCCTTGTAAGTTAGAAAAAGGCTCAAATGCTTTCAATGCTTACGGAACTCAAAAAATAAATGAGCGTCATCGCCATCGTTATGAATTTAACAACTCATACAAAGATATGTATGCAAAAGCAGGAATGGTAGCTACTGGAATCAACCCATTAACAGAATTAGTTGAAATAGTAGAAATTCCTACTCATAAATGGTTTGTTGGAGTTCAGTTTCATCCAGAATACAAGAGTACGGTAATTAATCCGCACCCAATATTTGTTGGTTTTGTAAAAGCAACCATCGAAAAATAATTTTAAAAACTAAAAAACTAAAATGGATAAAAATAGTATAATTGGATTAGTAGTTATAGGAGCACTGTTAGTTGGATATATGCTTATTACCAAGCCTAGTAAAGAAGAACTGGCAGAAGCAAAACGCAAACAAGACTCAATAGCTCAAGTAGAAGCAGAAAAAGATTCTCTCCAAAAAGTAGAGGAGCTTGCTTATCAAAGACAACAAGACAGTATTCAAAAGCTAAATACCGTTGAATCTGAAACAATTGTAATTCCAGATAATGTAAATCAGGAAGAAAAAGATTCTATCGAAGATTATATACTTTATTCTCAATATGGAATATTCAAAGATGCCGCAAAAGGACAACAAGAATTCTATACAATAGAGAACAACAAAATGATTATCACACTTAGCAATAAGGGTGGTAAAATTTATTCGGTTGAGCTTAAAGATTATCAAACATATTATGGCGAGCCATTAATCTTGTTTACTAATGATTCAACTGCAACTTTTGGTCTTGAAATGAATGCTATGGGTAAAGCGCTTATCACAAATGATATGTACTTTACTCCTACTTCAACATCCAATATTGTTGTTTCAGATAAAGCGATGCAAGCTAGCATGCGTTTGCAAGTTAATGACGAAAAATACATCGAGTTTCTTTATACTGTTAAACCCGATGATTATATGATTGATTTTGACATTAACATTGTTGGGCTACAGGAGGAATTAAGGACAAACCCATACGTAACCATGCGTTGGAATCATTTAATTCCTGGACTAGAAAGAGGTCGCGATTGGGAATCAAATAACACAACTGCATTTATCAAAATGACAGATGATGATATTGAAAGTCTTAGCGAAAGAAAAGACGATGATGATTTTGATAGTAAAGGCAGTGCTCACTGGGTAGCATGTAAACAACAGTTTTTCTCGTCTATTTTGATTGCTCAAAACAAACTTGATAATCCTACAGTAAAAATTGCAAAAATAGAAGATGAAAATAGTAAGTATCTTAAAACATTTGAATCAGAATTTACAATCTCACTTACTAATCAGGAAAAAGAAACTCAAAAATTCAATTTTTATTTTGGCCCTAACAAATTTAAGACACTTAAATCATATGACATAGGTCTTGAAAAAGTGGTTCCTCTTGGATGGGGAATTTTCGGTTGGGTAAATAGATTCATAATTATTCCTCTTTTTAACTGGCTTGGTGGTTTTATTAATAATTATGGTCTGATTATCTTGATTTTGACTATAATTATCAAACTTGGACTATTCCCTCTTACTTATAAATCTTATATGTCGTCGGCAAAAATGAGAGTTCTAAAGCCTCAAATTGACGAATTAAATAAAAAGTATCCTAAAGGAAAAGAAATGGAAAAACAGCAAGCAACAATGGCCTTATACAAAAAAGCCGGAGCTAGCCCAATGGGCGGCTGTTTACCAATGCTACTGCAATTCCCAATACTTATTGCAATGTTTAGGTTCTTCCCTGCATCTATAGAATTGAGACAACAAAGCTTTTTATGGGCTACCGACCTTTCTACATTTGACTCAATTGTTGAATGGTCTGGAAATATTCCATTAATTTCAAATTTCTATGGAAATCACATTAGTTTATTCACATTACTAATGGCTGCATCTATGCTCATTTCAACACGTATGACAAGTGCAAATCAGCCAACAAACAATAATATGCCAGGAATGAAGTACATGATGTACTTAATGCCTGTAATGATGATTTTCTGGTTTAACAAATATTCAGCTGGTTTAAGTTATTATTATCTTCTTGCTAACCTTATCACTATTGCACAAACTTTTATAATGCAAAAGTTTATTGTTGATGAGAAAAAAGTATTAGCACAAATGGAAGCAAATAAGAAAAAACCTACTAAGCCAAAATCAAAATGGCAACAAAGACTCGAGGAAGCTCAAAAAATGCAAAAACAACAAAAACGTCGTTAATAACATTATGATATTGGGCATTTCTATAGCTTTCAAAAATATATTGAAGTTATAGAGATGCCCTTTTTTAATTAATAAATATGACAATTGATAAAACTTTAAATAAAGAAGAAACACCGGCAATGTTTAATAATATTGCTAATACTTATGATAAGTTAAATCACCTTTTATCATTTGGACTTGATAAAAGATGGAGAAAGGTATTTGTCAAAAAGTTAAAATTTAGAAGCTATATTAGCATAGCAGACATTGCATCCGGTACCGGTGATTTATTAGTTAGTTTACAAGACCTTAATCCTGATAAATGTTACGCTATAGATCCAGCAAAAAATATGTTGGAAGTTGCAAAGACTAAAATTCCAAAAGCAGAATTCATCATTTCTGAAGCAGAATCACTCCCATTAAAAAATGAATCATGTGACTTAATCAGTGTTTCTTTTGGAATAAGAAACTTCACTTCATTAGAAAGGGCATTTTCTGAATTTTACAGAATCCTTCGCAAAGGAGGTATTGTGTCAATTATGGAATTCTCACAACCAAAATTCTTTATTTTTAGATGGGGCTTTATAATTTATCTTAAGCTTTTCTTGCCACTAATCGGGAGTATGGTATCGAAAGATAAAGCAGCATACAAATATCTGCAAACATCTATTTTTGATTTTGCAAAAAATGTTGATGTGTTTACAGCTTTAGAGAGACAAAATTTCAATAAACATAGTCAATCTAAATTTCTTTTTGGAGCAGTTAGAATTTACACCTGTGTAAAAAAATAGATGTTTATACCAAATTGACCACAAAATGCCGTATATAAACTTATTCTTTTCCATTTACTCATCGTTAAAAAATTGTAACATAGCTAAGGCTATGCTATAATTTTTCGCCTTGATAAAAAAGGAAAAATAATGGCGTATCCAATACGGCATTCTATAATCAAATTGGTATTACAATGAAACATATTTCAATAAAATTCAAAATAGTATTTTTTCTCAGTTTTCTACTTGCTTATACAATATTGGGATATAGCCAGAAGACAAAATCATATTACATTGATTTATATAGTAAAGAAACCTTTAAAAGTGATGCTATTTACAAAAGGAAAGTAAGAAAAGTTAATGAAAAGTGGGAAGTAAAAGATTATTACTTAAATGATAGTTTGGCGATGACTGGAACCTTTTTGGAAAAATCTCTTAAAACTAAAATTGACACATTTAAATATTACCATATAAATGGAAAACTCTCTGAAATTGGTTTTTACAAAGAAGGTTATAAAGAAGGTACGTTTACCAAATATAATATTGCCGGAAACCTAGTTAGCTCCAAAAACTATTTTGCTGATGCACCTACAGGAGAATGGATCTGGTGCAAATTTAATGGTGATACTGTGAAAATAGTTCGAAATGCAGCCAAACAAAGCATATATTCAGTAGAAAACAATGCCGGGTATCAAGGAGGGGGAAAAGCATATAATGAGCATATACAATCATACAGGTATCCTCCTCAGGCATCATCTGACGGATATTACGGGCAAACAATTACAACTTTCAAGGTATCTGAAACAGGTGAATTGTCTGACATTGACGTAATTTTACATGGAACAGAAGAAATGGACAATTTTGTTACTAATGTAGTGCAAGAAATGCCCAACTGGATTCCTGCAAGAGAGTTTGGGGAACAAGTTTCTTCATATAATGTCTTACCATTAATATTTATTATTGAGAATAACAAAGTAAATATTAAGAACAGAACAATGGCAAAAGCTTTTCATTCTAGTGGTGTAGAAGACTACAAAAACAATGAATTTGAAAAAGCTGCATTTAAATTTAAACACGCAATAAAGTTCGATAATACAAATGCAAAATACTATTACTTTTATGCTGTTTGTCTACATCAATATCAAGATCCTGCAGTGACTATTGAGTATTTCAAAATTGCTAACATGCTGGATGATCAGATAATAAAACCTGAAATCAAAGAGTACTACAAATTATAAAGCCGTATCTTTACATAAAATTTGGATATGAAAAACTCAATAATACTTTTAATTTTAATTGTATCAATATTTAGTTGTACAAATAAATCTGACAACAATATGAAATCTGAAGAAAACACAGATACTAAAAACCAAACCATTAACAATTCCGAACCAAAAGTAACAGGTATAGGTGGAATATTCTTTAAATCTGATAATCCTGCAGAATTAAATAAATGGTATGGCGAAAATCTGGGTTTTCCTATCGATGATTATGGTGCAGCATTTTCGTTTAGAAATGCGAACAAACCATACGAAATAAATCATCTACGTTGGAGTACTTTTGACAAAAACACCGATTATTTTTATCCTTCAGATAAAGATTTTATGATAAATTATCGTGTTCAAAATATTGATAAGCTTGTTGAAAAGCTGAAATCTAACGGCGTAAAAGTTCTAGATTCTATTGTTAAATACGAATATGGTAAATTTGTTCATATTTTAGATATCGAGAACAATAAAATTGAACTTTGGGAACCTATTGACAATTTTTTGACAGAAATGTCCGAGATGGATTCTGTCTCTAACGATGAATCAGCTACAAAAGCTTCAGGAATTGGTGGAATATTTTTTAGATGCAACGATCCTGAAAAAGTAAAAGAATGGTATAGCAAAAATCTTGGGCTTGCAGTTAATGAATATGGTTCGTCATTTGAATTCAGAAATCTCTACATAAAAGATGAAACTAATTATCTGCAATGGAGTCCATTCATAAAGGATACGGAATATTTTTCTCCTTCAGAAAAAGATCTGATGATGAACTACAGGGTTCAAAACATTGACAAACTGGTTATTAAGTTAAAAGATAATGGAGTGAAAATTCTTGATGAAATGGAAACCTATTCGTATGGGAAATTTATTCATATTATTGATCCTGAAGGGAACAAAATAGAACTTTGGGAGCCTATTGACAGCATTTTTACTGAAATGGGTGGAGAAACAACAAAATAAAAAACACAAAAACTATAAATATGAAAATAGTAGCATTTAACGGCAGTCCTCATTCAAAAGGGAATACATATCAGGCTATTCAGCTTGTAACTAATGAACTAGAAAAAGAAGGTATAAAAACAGAAATAATTACAGTCGGGAATAAAAAAATTAGTGGTTGCTTAGCTTGCAACAACTGTATCAAAACTAAAGATGAAAAATGTGTGATTAGAGATGATAATGTAAATGATTGGATTCAAAAAATGAAAGAAGCCGATGGAATTATTTTGGGATCACCCGTTCATTATGCATCTATAGCAGGTAATATGAAATCGTTTCTTGACAGAGCATTTTATGTTGCAGGCATGAATAAAAGTTTATTCAGACATAAAGTTGGTGCAAGTATTGTTGCAGTTAGACGAACAGGAGGCATGCCAGCATTTAATGAATTGAACAATTTCCTATCTTATTCCGAAATGCTGATTCCAACAGCAAACTACTGGAATGTAATTCATGGCACAACTCCTGGCGAAGTTCTAGAAGATGCTGAAGGGGTACAAACTTTGCAAATATTAGGTGAAAACATGGCATATTTACTTAAGTTAGTAGAGAATGGGAAAGACAAAATCACACCGCCTGAACTAGTTCGTAAAAAAGTCACTAATTTTATTAGATAAACAATTATTAATACATGAGGGACTATCTTAATAAGTTAGTAATACTATGTTTGCATCATTTTTCTCTTGTAAACTTCATGAAAGCATTGTAAAAAATCGAATAAAGACATATATATAAGATGTAGTAATCTGCAATAACAAATGTTTTAAAACCTCAAAAAATGCTAATGCAAACACAATTTTCAATTACTTGAAAAATACCCAACTATTTCAATTGATTCAAGAAAAATTAGAAATCATTGATGATAGTCACTTGAAATTATCATATTATAATTACTCAAGCATTAATGCAAACAAAACACAAACTCATATTTTTGAGGGTAAATTTTTAAGAATTGGATGTTTCCAAATTTTGAATCAAAATCAGATTACTAATATTCTATCGTAATCGAGATATAGATAGATTAAGAATTTATATGGATATAAATAATAATTTGATAATTGAAAATAAATGAGCAAGAGATAGAAATATATTCTTGATGGCAGTTGGTGTAAGTGGAAAAGACATTTTATTAAACAATAAACTTGTAACTTACACATATATTAGGGGGAGGGTACAGCTTTAAAATCTCATGTTATTAAACAGAGAGTTTTACTTCATTAATCATTCAAAACGCACTTAATCAGATTGTATATACAAGATATAATATATACTTTTGCGCCAATTATTGGCATATACATATGCAATCATAATTAATAAAAAACATAGAATAAAATAAATCCTCTACAGCAAAACAATGAAAATTCACATCAAATTATTCCGTTTTATCTTTTTTACCCTATTTTTTATTTGCTTTTATTTTGGATGTCATTCAAATATTTATTCAAAAGAGAATAATAATCAAACAATCATAAAAGTTGGTGTTTATGATGATCCTCCGTTAATATTCATTGATAAGAAGGGGGAACCAAAAGGGATATTTATTGACATTATCGAAATTATTTCAGAAAAAGAAAACTTAAAAATAGAATACGTTACAAGTGAATGGGACAAACTTTTAGAGATGTTAAAAACTGGCGAAATAGATATTTTACCAGACATTGCAGCAACAGAAAGCAGAGACTCACTATTCACATTTAATGAAATTCCAATAATAACATCCTGGAAAGAAGTCTATACTACAAAAAGAATAAACATAAATTCTTTTTCAGATCTAAACAATAAAAAAGTAGGTTTACTTAAGAACTCTATAGAGCACGAATATGTTAAAAATATTTTAATATCTAATTCTGAGTATAATTTCGAAGTCCTACAATTTTCAGACTATAATAATGCAGCAAAAGCATTGGAAGAATCTAAAATAGATGTATTAATTGGCGACAGATTATTTTATTTCTCAGATTATTGTAATAAAAATATACTTCAAACAGGACTAATATTTTTACCCTCTAACATTCACTTTGGTTTTTCTAAAAAAACGGATAAGGAATTAGTTAGTTTATTTGATAAAAATATTTCTAAAATGATAAATGACCCAAAGTCTGATTATCATAAATCTGTAAGATATTGGTTGCGTAACTACTACTTTAATTTTATCCCAAACTATGTTATTTGGATAACTATTTTTGCTGTATTTGTCATACTAATGATCATATTATTTTTGGTAATAATGAAACATCAGGTTAACCTTAAAACCAAATCACTTAGATTAAGCAATGAAGCTTTAATAATTGCAAAGGAAGAAGCACAAGAAAGCAACAGATTAACAACTGCTTTTTTGCAAAACATAGCACACGAAATAAGAACCCCTATGAATGGGATACTAGGTTTCATGAACTTATTAGAAAACCCAGATCTAGATTCTGAAACAAGTCAAAAATATATTAGCATAATTAATCAAAGTGGAGAAAGATTACTAAACACAATAAATGACATTATTGAAATTTCAATGATTGAGTCCGGACAAGCTAAATTAAAATATTCAGAGGTAAATATCAAAGAAACAATGACTCTTCTTCATGATTTTTTCAAACCTCAAGCCGAGAAGAAAAATCTAAATTTACGTTTTGATTTATATGCTTTAAAAAACATAAATCCAGTAATTAAAACAGACAAAATTTTATTAGATAAGATTCTAATTAATTTATTAAATAACGCCATAAAATTTACCGATAAAGGCTATGTCGAAATGGGTACTAATCTTAAAAAAGACAGACTAGTATTTTATCTAAAAGATACAGGAATTGGAATTCCTCTTAAAGAATTTGATTCCATTTTTAATCGATTTGTCCAAGGAAATAATAATCATACTCATATAAATGAAGGGTGTGGATTAGGTTTAACATTAGCAAAAGCAAATGCAGAAATCCTTAATGGAAATATTACGCTTTTTTCAGAAGTTGGAAAAGGGAGTACGTTTTCTCTCGAAATTCCGTACAAACCTGTAAATCAAATAGAATAAAATTTACTTTCTGTGTCTCATATTTTAAATTGGACTCTGGTTAATAAACAAAACGACACTATCTACTTAAACTTCGGTTTAAAAATAACTCCACCTTCAAAGTTATAAGAAGTTCCTTCATCTTTTATCTCGACACCAACACCTGAAACAATTTTCGATTTTACCTCCCCTCCTTTAGGATCGAATTCTACATATTGTACTTCTTTAAAATCACTATCACTTTTACGAAGAATAATTTTAACACTCTCAACTGCTCCGTTATCAAAATATGTGAAAGTATAATCAGCCGAATTATCTGTTATATTGCACTTACGAGAGTAAATATTAGTCCCATCAGATTTATAAGCAGTAACTACAATGCAATCATCTTCATAAACAATTAATGCAGATATTTGTCCGTTTGAGTGGTAATTCACAGCTACAGTATCCTTCTGAGAAAAGCTATTTTGCCATACAATTAGTAAAACAAATACTAGAATAGTTTTCAGTAAATTATTAATATATTTCATAAGATTATTTTTGTGGTTATAGTAATAACAGAATATATAGATAAAAAGTTGTTAAGGGATAAGAGAAAAGCACTTAGAGTATTTAGAGTATTTAGAGTATTTAGAGTATTTAGAGTATTTAGAGTATTTAGAGTTGAAAAGAATTTTTCAGTAAAGAAAGTTAATCTAAAATCTAAACTTATACCCGATCTTAACAACATAGTCGGTAATTGGATTTCGTTCAAAGTATTCTCTTTGAATCATATACCCGCAATCGACAGAATGATTATTGTTAAATGAATATTCAACACCTACAGATCCTCGTAATTTTGAAAGAGGTTGATCCCCAGAATGCCATACAGGATGAAAAGATTCAAAGGAAATATAAGGTTCAATGCTTTGGATTTTATATTTTAATTTAATCCGTGGTCTAAAAGTATTTTGTGAATCTGAATCAAAATCATAAAAAATAACATTCGCCTGCTGTGTCTGAAACTTTAATCTGATATCCAAATCTATGTCCCAGAGCTCAAAACCTTGAGTAAAATCGACTGAAAAACGTCCTCTAGGCTCATACATATTATTTAACTGTCTTTTAAGACTTTGCCGATAAGCAAAAACAAGTCTGCTCCTTTTAGTAAACTTATACTTTAAACTTATTTCATTTATTAATGTACCATACTCACTGATATTTTCATTAAAACGATTACTATTTGTGTATTCCAATGCAAATGACTGATTAATTTTTTTCTCGATACTGATATCAGCATATAATCCTGCATCATTAACTTGCGAAAAAGCAAGTAATGAAATGGAAAACAATAGTATTGACAGAATAGCTCTAATCATTATAATATATCTTAACACTTGCACTATCTTTAAGAAAATCTAGTCTACCAATGCTGACATCGTATATGTCCAGTCCAGTTCTTTCCTTTAACTCTTCAATAAGTTTTTCTTTATTCTGAGGTTTTACCAACTCAATATTATCGTAATCGATTCGTTTTGTATTAAACTTCTTAAAGAATAACTTACTATCAAGTATAAATGTCATTACCAAAATAATTGCATTTATTGCAATATTCTCATAATATTCAAGATGAATTGCACTTAACAATCCTAATGCAATAAAAATAAACAGATAAGTCATATCTTTCATTGAGATACCAGCAGTTCTGTATCTTAACATAGAGAAAACCGCAAACAATCCAAAAGCTGCCCCCATACTAATTTTAACCTCATTCAAGATATATGTAAGCAAGAAGATTATTACATTAAACAGCATAAAAGTAAAAATGTATTCTCTTCTTCGGTTATTTGGGAAGTAAATTAGGAATATTATTAAAATTACCGTAATTAAGTTAATTGCAAGATTAATAAAAAATGGCAATTTAATATCTACTTCCTCAGTTTCCTTTAATTGTGCTTTATTTGCTTTGATTTTCTTCTCGATACTTGCACTATTATTAACTTTTATTTCTACAGGCAGAGTATCATAAACAGATTCTTCAAATTGAGCAAACTCACTCCCAGGTGTAGTATCTTGAGCATTAACAGAACTAAATACAAGCATCAGAACAGAAACTACAACACATAACACAATTTTATTCAGCACTTTCATAACTTATTTTATTTATTAATCTGATTTTTTCTTTAATATTATTTGTTTTTACTGGATATAATGATGCAATTCCAAGACAGTATTTACTAAGTGAAACCTGAAAAATTCTTTTTGATCGTAGCACTTCTCGTACTAAAGAAGCTGCACTTTTATCCTGTTTAAGTTCCAAAATCACAAGATTGTCAAAAACCTTTGAATCTGAATCATTTTTGTAACTAAGGTTTAAATCAATCGTTAATCTCTCTGTAAACTTTTTACTTACAAGACTTATTCGTTTATACTCAACCCAAAGAACACCAGAAACACTATTAATAGTTTTACCTAACTTTTTAGTAACAAAGTCTATATGATTCTGATCTAGATCAAAGTTTTTATCCTTACGAGAAACTCTGCTTTTATAGGTTTTCTTATGGTTATTTTTTATTTTAAGCTCAAAGAAAAGTTTACCAGTTTCAACATATTCACGAGTACGAAACTTATACCTGTTTGCTCTTCCATGTTGATGCATATAATAACAAATAAAATCTTCGGTGTCGTAATACATTGTTTTGTATGCTGAAACCCTTTTCGTTTCAATTTCCAGAACATAATAATCATTTATCAGTTCTTTTAAAACACTAGGCAAATGTGTTTTTGAAAATACATACTTTGTATCAACCCTGTTCATTAATTTAACAGAATCTATTTCCTTTAAACCTACGGATTCATAATTTGATAATATTTCAACAATACTACTCATCTATCTCTTTGTATAGATATATTCTTTTTGCCAATTAATTTTTCCACTTGATTTATACTCTACTGAGCTTTCTTTCAGATTGTTATTATCATAGATATAATCTTTTCGCTCTACAATATTGCCACCTGAATCTGTCACAATTTCCTCGATACAATTCCCATTCGCATCGTATTTATATGTGGTTTTAAGGGTTCTCTCATTTTTCTTAGAATATTCCATTTCTTCTACAACATTCCCAAAATTATCGTAAGTATATGAAATCTTATTGCTAACCAAACCATCCTTAGTATATTTGATTTTCAAAGTAGCCTGACCATTTTTATCATACTCTATGTATGTATCAATATAAGTTAAAGAAACTGAATCTTTACGAACAGTTTTTTTGATTGTTTTTGATTCTATTTTATTGTTTTTAATTGTCCTTTCACTCTGGGAAAATGCTACTATCGAACTTAATAAGAAAACAATTATCAATATATTTTTCATAATAAACTAGTTATAAATTATTATTTGTGGAACAGATAAGACCTGACCTGATTCTGTAATCTCCAATTCTTTTAAAATTGCAATTTCACCAGTAACAGTTTCCATTGCAGAATCTTTGGAATAAACATAAATCGTATATTTACCTGGACGCAGGTAATTAAACCTATAATTACCTAAATAGTCTGTTTCAGTTTTATCATCAAAGCCAATATTATCGCCATAAACGATATAAACATCCTCATCCATGGCAGCATATTCACCAATCAACTCAGTAAAAGTACTATTGTAATTTTTTTCCCAAACTGATCCAATAATTGTAGCATTTCCACCTTCTCCAGGATTCTTTTCGCAAGATATTAATCCTAAAAATGCAACAAACAGAATGACTAACATTGAATATCTTTTCATAAATACATTAAATTATTTTACAAACTTTATAGTAAGCTTATTCCCTTCACCATAAAACTGAACGTAATAAACCCCACTTTTCCACTCTTCAGTGTCTATTGATACAGAAAATATATTATTACCAATATTTCTATCTAAATAAACAATCTGACCTTTTGAGTTACAAATTATCAACTCATCAATTACAAAATTAGCATTTATATTAATATATGCTACATCAACAACTGGGTTCGGATATATATTCAGGGGTGATATTTTATCTTCTGCCAAATTATTAGTAACTCCCGGACTTGGCTCTAATACTTTCAACTGATTATTACCATCAGGATAACAACCTATGCTTCTATCATTAATACATGGACTTATTAAAACTGATTCTTTTACCTCGCCATTACAATCTGCAAGAAATAAGTATGAATCGGGTAAATTTTCGAGCACATCCCATGAAAAATTAAAATCATCTGGATAAATTAGATGATGGTCATAAGCCTGTATTATTGTATCTTCAATAAACTCAAAAGATGAATTGTAGCTTAATAATAATGATTCCAAATGAACTACATCAGAATTTGGATTATACAATTCTATCCATTCAATATCCATCATATTTTTGACTTCGGACTCTACCCATGATTTATACTTAATTTCATTTATTACAAGATCTCCATGTTCGGTTTTAACAGGAATTTCGTAGAATTTGAAAGCTGCCCTTGCTGGCAAGAAAGCTCCTGCAGAATCATTTTCTGCCCAAAAATAATATTGAAGAACTGTTCCATCTGGAATAAAACTTGCAGAATAATTTCCATTATTTTCGCTCATTTCAATAGTACTAAAAACATCATCCTCATCGCAACGATACATTAAAAATACAGTACTTGCATTTTCAAGATTAACGGAAATAGACAATTCTTGATTTCTTTCAGCCATTTCATCAGATATCTGAACATTTGAATATTCGGGATACCCGCTAATGCCTGTATACGTCGCAAGATAATCTACTCTTGCTTCCATTAAATCTTGCAAACCAGGATAAAGCTCTGTTGATTCTCCAACTTCTGTATAAATGTTGTTTTCGAAACTTTCGTTTGAATAAAATTTATTTGTATCAGCCAGTACATGTGACTCTATATTGTCGTGTAATTCTTCAGCAAGATCCAGATATTCGCCATTCTCTAAATTCTCTTGCATAATAGTACGTATATGAGCCAAATACATTTTTTTGTAAGAAGAATTTAAAAATAAGTTCGTCATTAATGGTCTTGGAGATATTGAAAATGAAAGATGCTGCAATGGATCTAACTCTTTAAGTTCGTCAATATCTACACCACTAAAGTTTAATGACCCATCAGAATATCGAAATCCACCAAAAGACATATTCAAATCCCAGATAATTGGGTTAAATCTACCATCATCAGTTTTATACAGATAGTAATTCTGAGCATAAGCAATGTACGAATCTAGATTCAGCAAAGTATAATTAAAAGCATGCATCCACAATGTGCGGTCAACATTAAGAATTTCAGCTATTGATGCTGTGTCATTATTTAGAATATTGATAAAATTAAAAAGCTCTGTCCAGCCATATTCTGATTCAAGTTTATAATATGACATATACCCTGATGAATCACTACCATGTGAATATGCAAGATTCGCATTTTCTCCGAACGGATATGACAAACTTTCTGGATTTCCTTTAAAGAGCGGATTATCGTCTGATCCGAAATATTTTTCAACAAAACTCTCATCAACAGCCTCTACATTAGAATACAATCCAATCAAAGTATCGTTTATGTAAATATTTGCATAATTTGCCTGTGAGGATGGCATATATTGCCCAATAATATGATACGAAAGAGCCTCTCGAACAAAAGAAGGATCATAAATTACATTACTAAGTTTGAGTTTTTTATATCCTTGATGATTTTGATTTTTATAAGTATAGTCGAGTCTGATATTAAATGGATTCTTAGTCTCATCGGAATTCCAAGAACTAAACCCCTTGTAGCGGACACCGCATCCTGGATATAAATCACCATCAATTACGACATCTGCTTTTATTCTTGTATAATTATCTCCAGATGAGAACATTGAATCCATTTTCTCTTTCCAGCAATCCATCTCGAAATATATCTTTATTTCACGTACTTGTCCAAACTCATAAAAATCCTCCTGAGCTTTTAATTCAACAAAGCTTGTGCAACATACCAGCAGCAATAAACAAAGACAATATTTAAGTTTTTCTATCATCTACTACTCTACAATTATTTTGGCTGAATATTCTTTCCCTTTGTTTTCAAAAGTGATAAAATACATTGAATTTGGTAGAGCACTAACATCTATTGCATTTGTTTCAATAGCCTGACCATTATCAACGATTCTACCAGTAATATCAGTAATCTGATATGAGAATGCTCCGTCGATATTTGCAATTATTATGTAATCTGTTGCTGGATTAGGGTATACATTTGATTGTTCATTCAAAAAGTTCGTTCCAACGCCTGAACCAAGAGACATTTTAGAAACGCCAGAACCTGTTGTTATCCAAACATTACCTTCATTATCAAGTTCCGCTTCTTTAACCATAGCATCAACAAGTCCATTATCAACTGTATATAAGTTCCAATCTGATCCATTAAATACTGAAACTCCACCATCAGAAAGATAATCGGCATATTCCAAAACAATTAAATTACCATTCCCATAAACAACAACATCCTGAACATACTCATTAAACAATTCAACTTCCATTGTATAAGTATTTGTCACTGTCAATTCTGAATCAAAAACAGTTAATCCAGCATAAGAACCAACATAAATATTTCCGTCATCATCAACAAAAATCGTTGATACATAATTATCGAGCAAACCGTCTGCTGTCCCTACTGTCTCAAAAGTAGTTCCATCATAAATCATAAAACCTGCATTAAGAGTTCCGATATAAAGATTTGTTCCAACAGCGGTTACAAATGTTGTTAAATCGCTTGACATACCGTCTGCTAATCCAAAATTAGTAATTGCACCATTGTCTATTTTACTTAATCCACCAAATGTAGCTACCCATGCAACTCCATTATCGTCAACAGTTATAAATTGAGCTGTGTTATCATTTAGACCTTCTGTAGTTGTGTAATTTTCAAAAGATGTCCCATCAAAAACACTTACACCATTATTAGTTCCAATCCAAATTTTGTCATTTTCATTATCATAAGCAATACAAGTAGTGCTATTGTCAACCAAACCATCAGTTGTCGAATATGATGTCCATGTATTACCATCAAATTTTGATATTCCACTTTCGGTACCAAACCATTTTGTGTTATTCTGATCAATACAAACACCTCCGTAAACCACATCGTTTGCTAAACCTTCATCAGTAGTATAATTAGTAAATGTAACCTGAGCATTCAGATTAACAAAAAGTAATGACATAATCACTACAGACATTATTGGAATTAGATTCTTTTTCATATCTCAATTTTAAAAAAAATTAAAAAAAGCTTTGAGCTACGAGCATAGAGCATGAAAAAATCCATTCCTCTATGCACTCAGCTCTCTGCAATCAAACTATTTAATATTTTATTTAATGATAATCAGTTTTTCAGTTTTTACAACATCTTTAGATTCCAACATAACATAATATACTCCTTCTGACATATGTGAAAGATCTATTTCTTGGTCATTATTTCCAGAACAAATCAAACTTCCGGTTGATGTTAATACTTTATATGAGAAATCTTCAGTTGAGCTTATGTTAAAAAATCCATTATTTGGATTTGGGTAAATATTAATTTCGTTTTCAACAACATTTAATTCAGCTGATACAGGATCTACTGTAATTGTAACAAAAACTTCATCAATACAACCAGACTGGTCGTTAGTAACAGTTACATAATAAGTTGTTGTTTCTGTTGGAGTCACACTTGGATTTGCATCAGTACTTGTAAATCCAGCTGGTGAAGAAGTCCAGTTATAAGTAAATGTAGGACTAGATTCTGTTATCGCTGTTGTATTTGTATTTAAAGTAATTGATTCACCTTCAGTAATATTAGTAGCTGTAGGAGTAATTTCAGAATCTATTCCACGAATAAAACACTTTTCGTAACGATGTGCCTGAGGATTTGATCCACTTATTGTTTTAGTCCAAAGAGAATTACCATCAGAATCTACTTCATAAATATAAGTTGCTCCTTGTGATACAATTGACAATAACATATTTCCGTTTGGTAATTGCTCAGAATTACTTTGTCCCATTGAAAAATAAGAACTATTAAAACGATGTGTATATAATGATGGACCATAAGATTCTCCAGATAGAGTATAGTTATAACCATCTAAAGGAGGTTGGATAATATCAACAGCAGCATTTCCACCACTACCACCTTCGTTATTTAAAGCAGCTAAACAACCAGCATACTCTGGATGATCTGAACGAACCCAGTGAGCATCGTGTACTACATCAAAATTTGCTGTCCCACTAGCTCCGTAAGCTTCTGGATTTCCCCATCTGTATAGAATGTCGCCCCCCATACCTGCGTTACCACCAGAATGACCAGCAGCTTGTGCAGTAGTAGTTGAGTGATCAATAACATAAATTTCGTTAAGATTATGGGAGCTAAAAGTTATCTGATCTAATTCTTCGTTATAATCAATACCATTCATATGTAACCAATCTGTGTCGCCTCCTGGAGGTGGTTTTGGAGGTCCATCGTTAGTTACCATTCCATAATTTATATTCAACAATTGTGGATTTGCAACAATTGATGATACATAATTATCTTTAGATGCATCGTGATCCTGACAAAGGTGATCCCAAGCAACCCATTGCCAAACAATTTCCCCTGTTGTAGAACCTGTAGGTTTTACTTCAAGAATCATTTCTGACAAAACATCTTGTGCATCATCACTACCTGCTTGTGTCATTTCTGTTGAAGTTCGTTTATCATAACAAATCAATAAGACATTTCCATTTGGCATTGGATGAATATCGTGATGTAATAGATATGTACTTGAAGAATATGTCCAATCCCATGCAATTGTGCCATCCCATGTAACTTTCTGAATTCCTCCGGTTGCACCAGCAGCTCCATTTATCTCAGTACTTGAAAGCTGATAAGATCTAACTAATGTATCGCCTTCGATCATATAAGAGCTATAGCCTGATTTGTTTGTACTAGAGTGAGACCAAGTTTTAAAAGTGTTTGAAGCAGTATCCAAAAGATAAGTCGTAGAGCTGCTTAAACCAGAATACAGGGTGTACATACCCCATTGTTGAGCAGATATCGTAAGCGATAACAATACTGCAATCAAAAGTAAAGGTAAACGTTTCATAATAGTTTTTAATATTTAGTTAACTTAACAAATATATATTTGCAAGTTACTCAGCCCAAAAACTTTAGACGTTTAGATAAAAGATACCTCTGTTATAGAATATTTACCCTATAAATGATAATAATAATCAAGTCAGGATTACAAGTATCACATATTATAAGAATCAATGAAATAAACTCCTGTCTTTTTTTAATGGTATAGATCGAAAATTACAACTTATATTATCTTTTAAACTAACATGTGAGCTTACCACAATTTTGATTACAATCAAAATCTATACGAACTATTAAAAAAGCTTACATTGAATTCATATTGTTTAATATTAACTTGATTTTACAAGATTTTGGAACTAAAATAGCGAAAAAACAAAAGATTAATGATTTATTTTCTTGTTGTTTCGAATTTAACTCTATATTTGCAGTATTAATTATTTATTTTAAACAAGATTATGAACAAAGGAACAGTAAAATTTTTTAACGAGACCAAAGGTTTTGGTTTCATTAAAGACGGTGAGACCGACAATGAGTATTTCGTACACGCAACAGGTTTAATCGATCAAGTAAAAGAAGACGATGAAGTAACTTTCGAACTTGTAGAAGGTCGTAAAGGGTTAAATGCAGTAAATGTTAAAAAAGCTTAATTGCAATTGCATACATCAATTCAAAGCTTCACTTATGTGAAGCTTTTTTTTTATTTTTTTGTTACCTTTGAGAATAACTAAAACTAAAAACCATGAAAACCTCATTAAAATTAACTATTGTTTTTGTTATTGTTCAGCTTTTTCTTTTAAATATTATTGCTAATTGTAATTCTGCCCAATCTATTATTGATGAGGAAATAGATGCAATCTCTTATAACGATAAAATGATTGATATACAAGCAAAAGTAGACGACAGTCTTGTCGTTTTAATTGATGCTATTGATACAGGTAATGATTATAATATCAAAGAAGCATTTAAGGAATGTAAGAAAACCATTAAAAGTGCGAAAAAAGAAATTAAGAAAATTGGCGATTTTAATAATGATGACGAATATCAAGTAGAGTTATTGAAATTACTAGAAATGTATGAAGATATTCTTAAAAACGAAATGACAGATATAATCAAATATGCTATAACAGAAGAGACTCTCTCTGATAGTGATTTCGAGACATATTATAATTTGTATGACAGCGCACTATCAAAATATGACGATGCCTTTTATAAATTTCAGTCATTTCAGGACAAATTTGCAGATAAATGGGGGTTTACAATTGTCGAATAGTATCATCGGTGAATAAAAAAATGGCGAAACCAAATATTTAGACTAATTTTGCATCAAATTAAAATATTATAATTGTGAATTTTGTTGATTTAAGAGTACCAAATCCGATATTAAATGCACTGGAAGACCTTGGATTTGTATATCCTACACCAATCCAGCAAAAATGTTATCGTAGAATTACCTCTGGAGTAGATGTAGTTGGTGTTGCACAAACAGGAACAGGTAAAACATTCGCATACTTATTACCAATAATTTCTCAATTAGAGTTTTCCAAACAAAAGCATCCACGAGTTCTTATTATTGTTCCAACACGAGAGTTGGTAAAACAGGTTCACGAAGAAGCCGAGAAACTGTGCAAATATAAAAATGTCACGATAAAGTCTGTTTTTGGTGGAGCAAATATAAATACTCAAAAAAAACATATTTACGACGGAGGTTGCGACATTATTATTGGAACTCCTGGTCGTATTTTCGATATCGCTGTCACAGGAGTTTTACGCTTCGCAAACATCAAAAAAGTTGTTATTGACGAAGTTGATGAGATGTTAAGTCTTGGTTTTAGACCTCAATTAGAGCAGATATTCGAAATGCTCCCAGATAAACGTCAACACATGATGTTCTCTGCCACTTTGAGCGAAGATGTATCTTTATTTATACAGAAATATTTCTACGAACCAGAAGAGATTAACATAGAGAATAAAAATACTCCTGTAGAGAAAATTTCTCAGCTTGCTGTAAACATTCCAAATTTCCATACTAAGCTAAACTATCTTCAGTCTCTTTTATCTGACGAAAAACTTAAAAAAGTATTGGTATTTGCCGACAATAAAAAAGATGCTGACCTAATATTCGAAAAGCTTACTAAAGATTTTCCTGAACAATTAAGCGTTATTCACTCAAACAAATCACAAAATTTTCGTTTTAATGCAATTAAAAGTTTCGATAAAGGGAAAACCAGAATTCTGATAGCAACAGATGTTGTAGCTCGTGGTCTTGATTTTACAGATATTACTCATGTTATCAGCATGAGTCCTCCGGAAAATGCCTCAGACTATATTCACCGAATTGGTCGTACAGGTAGAGCTGACAAAGAAGGAAATTCAATTATCATGCACTCTCCTTTTGAAGACGATATATATCTACCCGTTAAAGACTTAGCTGGCTATAATCTTAAGGAAATTGAAATACAAAAAGAAATTGAAATTTCTAAACTTCTTACCGAAAACGAAAAACCTGGATACAAACAAAAAAATTATCTCAAAGCTCCAGATCTAAATAAATCGGGCGGTGCATTCCACGAGAAAAGTGCCAAAAGACAAAAGGAAAATTCCGGCGGTGCTAGACAAAAATCTAATAAAAGAAAATCTATTAAACGAAGTGGAAAAAAGAAGTAGAAGAACAATTAATTGATAATTAGATCTTTTTTCATTCAGTAGACAGTAATTGATTTCAGTTTAAGATCATGGGACAAAATAAACTACTGACAACAAGTACAACAAGTACAACAAGTACAACAAGTACAACAAGTACAACAAGTTATTGACAACTCTTGACGTTAGCAAAGTGAACTTCTGATCATTTATTAACAGCAAACAACTAAACCTGAACGTCGAAGCAAGTACACTAACTTTACTGTACTTTTTTTTCTTATCTTTGCAGCAAATATTTTAGTTAGACACAATGCAAAGAAAAAATTACAAAGGTCGTAAAGATAATAATCCAAAGGCAGCCAGCTCAAAAAGCTCAAACAAAGGAAAATATACAAAAAAAGACAAGCCACAAGAAGGCTATAAAAAAAACAGTAGCGTAAAACCTATCAAGCCTAAATCTACAAGTAATAAAGAAGGCATACGTTTAAATAAATATATTGCAAATGCCGGTGTATGTTCACGTCGTGAAGCCGATACATTTATTACAACAGGTTTGGTTAGCATTAACGGAAAAACAATTACTGAACTTGGCACAAGAGTACTGCCTGGTGATGAAGTTAAATTTAATGGGGAAAGAATAAATCCTGAGAAAAAAGTTTATATTTTACTAAATAAGCCAAAGGGTTTTGTAACAACTCTTGATGACCCTGAAGGTCGTCGAACAGTTATGGAGCTCGTAGCTGATGCATGTGATGAAAGAATATATCCTGTTGGTCGTCTTGACCGCAATACTACAGGACTTCTTCTTCTAACTAATGATGGTGAACTCACAAAAAAACTTACTCACCCATCACATAATAAAAAGAAAATTTATCACGTAGAATTAGATTCAGAAATTAGCCCTGAACAAATCGAAATGATAAAAGACGGTATAGAACTGGAAGATGGTCCTATTGCCGCAGATAATATTAGCTATGTAAACGATAATAAAAAAGAAATCGGAATCGAACTACATTCTGGTCGTAATCGCATTGTTCGTAGAATCATGGAACACTTTGGCTATAATGTAAAACGCCTTGATCGAGTATGGTTTGCAGGGCTTACAAAAGTAAACTTACCTCGTGGTAGATGGCGCGTTCTATCAAAACAAGAGATTATACGTTTACAGACTGGGATGTATGAGTAATTCATCACTTGCTGGTTTGTTTAATATCTTTTCATAAATAAGTTTTTTACTAAAAAAGTATCATTCTTTTTTATGAAAAGACAAACAGAGAACCAAGAACTTCAACCTATCCCGCATTCTTAAATTTAACTGCTTCGTCTTTATTTAGTTTTGCTTCTGCGTATTTTCTGTCGACTTTAAATTCTTTTTGCTCGCCTGTTGGCATATCAAACATTGCTTCAAGCATTATTGACTCACAAATTGATCGTAACCCTCTTGCACCAAGCTTAAACGAAACTGCCTGATCTACAATAAATTCTAATGCATCATCCGAAAATTCTAGTTTAATATTGTCCATATCGAACAATTTCATATACTGCTTGATAATTGAATTTTTAGGCTCAGTAAGAATTCTCTTAAGAGCGTCTCTGTCAAGAGGATTTAAATGAGTAAGAACAGGCAAACGCCCAACAATCTCAGGAATAAGTCCAAATTTACGAATATCATCAGGAATAATATATTGCAACATATTTTCCTTATCTACCTGCTCCTGTATTTTATGTGATCCATACCCAACAACCTGAGTATTCATACGCTTTGCAATATGTCTGTTGATACCTTCGAAAGCACCACCACAAACAAACAGAATATCCTTAGTATTAACTGCAATCATTTTTTGTTCTGGGTGCTTACGACCACCTTGTGGTGGAACATTTACAACAGATCCTTCGAGAAGTTTCAATAATCCTTGCTGAACACCTTCACCTGAAACATCTCTGGTAATACTTGGATTATCACCTTTACGAGCAATTTTATCAATTTCGTCAATAAAAACGATTCCTCTTTGAGCAGCTTCAACATTATAATCTGCTGCTTGTAAAAGTCTTGTTAAAAGACTCTCAATATCTTCGCCAACATAACCAGCTTCTGTTAAGACTGTTGCGTCCACAATTGTAAACGGAACGTGTAACATTTTTGCAATAGTTCGAGCAAGAAGAGTTTTTCCTGTACCAGTCTCACCAACAAGAATAATATTTGATTTTTCAATCTCAATATCGTCATCAGTAACAGGTTGCGACAATCTTTTATAGTGGTTATAAACAGCAACAGACAGAACCTTTTTTGCATGCTCCTGCCCTATCACAAACTGATCGATATATTCTTTAATTTGTTTCGGCTTCAAAAGCTCTATATCTCCTACCGAAAAATCTTCTCCAGTAGACTTTCTATCTTCCTGCAAAATTTCGTAACCACGTTCAATGCACTCATCACAGATGTGTCCATCTACTCCGGTAAAGAGCATATTAACCTCAGACTCTTTTCTTCCACAGAGCGAACATTTATCCATTATATTATTTTTTATTTATTTACTATTTTACTTCGCGATACAAAAGCTCGTCAATCATTCCGTAATCTTTTGCTTCGGTAGCTGTCATCCAGTAATCACGATCTGAGTCTTTTTCTACTCTCTTGAAAGTTTTACCAGAATGAGCAGCAATAATTTCGTACAGTTCCTTACGAAGTTTCACAATCTCTTTAGTAGTAATTTCAATATCTGACGCTTGTCCACTTGCACCACCCATAGGTTGATGTATCATTACACGTGAGTGTTTTAAAGCAGAACGTTTTCCTTTAGTTCCTGCACATAATAAAACCGCACCCATAGAAGCTGCCATTCCTGTACAAATTGTTGCAACATCAGAATTAATATACTGCATTGTATCGTATATTCCCAAACCAGCATAAACAGAACCACCAGGAGTGTTAAAATATATCTGAATATCCTTACTTGGATCAGTACTTTCAAGGAAAAGTAATTGTGCCTGAATAATATTTGCTACATAATCATCTATTGGAACTCCAAGAAAAATAATTCTGTCCATCATCAATCTTGAAAAAACATCCATCGTCGCAACATTTAAAGTTCTTTCTTCGATAATTGTTGGTGAGATGTAATTGTTGTAAATACTTGTATATTGATCAAATACCAAACTGTTAATCCCGTGATGACGGGTTGCATATTTCCTGAATTCGTTGTTGTCCATTTCCAAAAGTTTTTAATTAATCAAGCACAAAAATACAACTTTATTCTGGAAAATACAGATAGGAAGGCAATTTATTATAGCCACGAATACAAATGTTTAATGCCACGAATGCACGAATAAAAATCTCATTTGCAAATTATTATCTAACAACGAAAAATAGTTAGCTATTAACATTTTTTTACATGAGTGAAGCCAGCATCTGATAGCAAACGCCAGAGAACTATTGAGCACCACTGACATTGAGCAAAACGAACTAGTGACTACTCACTTCATGTACATCACGAACAATTTCCAAAACCTCTTTTATTTCTTCTTTTATTTTTTTACTTTTGATGATTCAAAAACACATTTGTTATGTCACAAAAAATATTTGATTTTATACAACCGGGAGTTATAACCGGAGACGATGTGCAAAAATTATTTAAGCACGCAAAAGAAAACAACTATGCACTTCCTGCAATAAATGTTGTTGGTACAAACACTGTAAATGCTGTTATGGAAGCAGCCAGAGAAGTAAATTCGCCTGTAATCATTCAGCTTTCGAATGGTGGTGCTGCATTTTATGCTGGCAAAGGGTTGTCGAATGAAGGGCAACAAGGAGCAATTGTTGGTGCAATCTGTGCTGCACAACAAGTTCATCAACTAGCAGAAATGTATGAAATTCCAGTAATTTTACATACTGACCATGCTGCAAAAAGACTTCTTCCTTGGATTGACGGCTTACTTGAAGCTGGAGAGACTTTCTTCGAAGAATTTGGCAAACCATTGTTTAGCTCTCACATGTTGGATCTTTCTGAAGAACCTATTGAGGAAAATATTGAGATTTCAAAAAAATATCTCGAAAGAATGAGCAAAATTGATATGACTTTGGAAATTGAACTCGGTGTTACAGGTGGTGAAGAAGATGGTGTTGACAATACTGATGTTGACAATGCTCTTTTATATACCCAAAAAGAAGAAGTTGCTTATGCTTATGAGGAATTGATGAAAGTTTCTGATAAATTTACAATTGCAGCATCTTTTGGAAATGTTCATGGTGTTTATAAGCCAGGAAATGTAAAATTAGAACCAAAAATATTAGATAATTCTCAAAAATTTATTGAAGAAAAATTCTCAACTCAGAAAAACCCAGTAAATTTTGTATTCCATGGTGGATCAGGATCAAGCCTTGAAGAAATTCGTGAAGCAATTGGTTACGGAGTAATCAAAATGAATGTTGACACAGATACTCAATGGGCATTTTGGAATGGAATTAAGAATTATTATCAGTCAAACGAAGCTTATCTTCAGGGACAAATTGGTAATCCTGATGGAGAAGACAAGCCAAACAAGAAAAAATACGATCCAAGAGTTTGGTTACGTGAAGGCGAAAAATCAATTATTGAAAGAGTAAAGATTGCTTTCTCTGATTTGAATTGTATTGATAGATTGTAAAAAACAATCGGGGCTTCCTCTCCGCTCAGCTTCCTCTCCTAATTATTGTTAATAGTTGGGATAAAAAGTAAAGCGGCTAAGCGGACCTGAAGCCCCGCATATTAGCATATCAACTATGGCATTGAAACAACGTGATGGATTTTCGGGAAAATTTGGAGTAATAGCTGCCGCTGCAGGCTCAGCAGTAGGCTTAGGTAACATTTGGCGTTTCCCATATATTACAGGGGAAAACGGCGGTGGTGCTTTCTTAATTATGTACCTGATTTTCATTATTGTAATTGGTGTTCCTGTAATGCTGTCAGAATTCGTTATTGGGCGACGTTCGCAAAGTAATGCTCTGGGATCATTTAAAAAACTTTCTCCTGGCTCACCATGGTGGCTAATAGGGTTGTTAGGAATTATTACCGCATTTGTTATTTTATCTTTTTACAGCACTGTTGCTGGATGGACATTAGAGTATATTGCTTTAGCGTTTAAGAACAGCTTCCAGGGAAAAGACATTGTACAACTAAACAACGATTTTGAAACATTTACATCGGGTAGCTTCTGGCCTATATTATGGCAGGTAATTTTTATGGGACTAACCGCATGGGTTGTATTATCTGGGGTACAAAAAGGAATTGAAAAGTACACTAAAATTCTGATGCCAATTTTATTACTGATGATTATTGTTGTTTGCATCAGAAGTGTAACTCTTCCTGGTGCTGAAAAAGGTTTAAGATTTCTGTTTGAACCTAAATTCAGTGATATAACTTTTCAGGGAGTTTTAAAAGCACTTGGACAAGCAGCATTTTCTTTAAGTATCGGAATGGGAACCCTGATTACTTACGGATCATATATTAGAAAAGACACCCCTTTACTTGGAACAGCCGCACAAGTTGCAGGAGCTGATACTTTGATTGCAATTTTAAGTGGTGTAATGATATTCCCTGCATTAATGGCTATGGGGCAAGATCCTGCAGGTGGACCTGGTTTGGTTTTCGTCACATTACCAAGAATTTTCCAGTCTATGCCAGGTGGGCAAATATTTGCAATAATGTTTTTCATTTTACTTGCTGTAGCAGCATTAACAAGTACAATATCTGTGCTCGAAGTTGTAGTTGCATATATGAAAGAGGAAATGAAAATGAGCAGAAAAAAAGCAACTGCAATTAGCGCAATTTCAATAACAGTTATAGGTATAATCTGCACTCTATCATTTGGTCCATTAAAACACATACAAATATTCGGACTAACAACATTTGACCTGATGAATTATTTATCGGCAAATGTTTTCTTAACTTTTGGTGCATTATTTATTGTTTTATACACAGGATGGAAACTTGGTAAATCTAACTTTATTGATGAAATTCAGCAAGGAGGAAAAGTTAACCCAAGACTAGCAAATATAATTGTATTTATCATTAAATATATTGCTCCAGTTGCAATTGGAGTAGTAGCTATAGCAGCATTTTTCGTTGAAGGACTAACTTAGAACTATGGAAGAATTTTTAAACAGCATTATTACTTGGTATAACGAATTTATTGGCAGTTACCTGATTGTTGCCATTCTTGTTCCAACCGGAATATTTTTCACACTTAGGTTTAAATTTTTACAGATAACCAAACTTGGACATACATTTAAAATCATCGCTGGCAAATATGATAAAAAGGAAGACAAAGGTGATGTAAATCACTTTAAAGCTCTTACTACAGCTCTTTCAGCAACAGTTGGCACTGGCAACATTGTAGGTGTATCTTTAGCGATATATTATGGTGGTCCCGGAGCAGTATTCTGGATGTGGGTAACTGCATTTTTTGGCATGATGTTAAAACTTGTTGAAAACACACTGGCTTTAAAATATCGTGTCACAAACAGTGACGGCAGTGTTTCGGGTGGCCCGATGTATTATATCGAATCTTTAAAAGACAAAATTGGACCTCTGGCTAAAATCATGGCAGTTGTTTTTGCTTTCGCTGCAATTTTATGCTCATTAGGCACTGGGAACATGGCTCAATCAAACTCCATGGCTGATGCTCTTCATAGAACTTATAATATTCCAACATTAGTATCAGCTATTGTTTTTGCACTTCTTGTCATAATAATTGTTGTTGGTGGATTAAAAAGAATTGCCGAAGTAACTTCGAAGCTTGTTCCAATAATGGCGATTTTCTATTTTATCTCTGCAATTATTGTTTTAGCTATTTTCAGAGAAAATATTTTTCCTGCTTTCAAACTAATATTTACAGATGCATTTACAGGAACTGCTGCTAAAGGAGGATTTCTTGGATCTGTATTTATTATTACCCTAATGAGAGGAGTCCAGCGTGGGTTATTTTCCAACGAGGCGGGACAAGGCTCATCTCCTATGGCTCATGCCGCTGCAAAAACAGAATTTCCAATCCAAGAAGGATTAGTAGCATCTATAGAGCCTTTAGTCGACACATTAATAATATGTACTTTAACAGCATTAGTAATAATAACTAGTGGTGCTTGGTCATCAGGAATAGAAGGTGTTGGAATGACAATACAAGGATTTGAAACTGGTTTTTCTAAAATTGGGATAGGTGGAGTAGCCGAACATATGGTTACAATTGGTCTGTTGCTTTTTGCATTTTCAACTATTATCAGTTGGTCATATTACGGAACACGTGCTGTTCAATATCTATTTGGCGACAAATTCATTAAACCATATTATTATTTCTATGGATTATTTGTTTTATTGGGTGCAATTGGAAGTATCGACTTAGTTTGGAAATTTGTAGATATGGTTATTACCTTTATGACATTACCAAATCTAATTGCATTACTACTTCTTACTCCAGTAATGAAGAAAGAAGTCGACAATTACTTTAAATACATAAAAACACATCCAAATTACCGATAATAAAGATTTTTGAACTCCATAACAGATGAAAAGATTTAGAACATTTTTCAAAGAATATTTCAACTTCTCTAAAAGAGAAAGAAATGGAATTATTGTTCTTGTTGTAATTTTAATATTATTAATCTCTGGTAGAATAATAATCAGCAATATCAACGAAAATCAAAGAATCAACTTTACTGAATTCGAGTCTGAAATTGATGAATTCATCTCGTATCAGACACCTGATTTTTCTAAATCTCCATCTTTATTTGACCCCAACGCAGCAGAAGCAGAAGATTTGCTAAGTCTTGGCTTATCTCCAAAAACAGTAAACAGCATTTTAGAATATCGCGAAAAAGACTGGAAATTTTATAAACGAGAAGACTTGCTTCGTGTATATGGCATAACAGAAGAGGAATATAATCATGTAAAAGATTATATCAATATTCCCAAAAAGCAATACGCATCAAATTACAAATATCAATATCCTGAAAGCCCCAAATCACAAAAAGAGTCAGAGTATTTTTACTTTGATCCAAATACAGCAACAAAAGAAGATCTTGAAAAACTCGGATTTTTATCCTGGCAGAGTGATAATATTATAAAATATCGTAATAAAGGTGGATATTTTAATTCTTCAGATGATTTGGATAAAATCTACGGTCTGGAACAAGAATTTATTGACAAACTTAAACCTTGGGTTATAATTGACAGCACAAATCTTGAAAATATCACACCCAAAACAATCGACAATTCTGAAATCAATATCGAAATCAATTCGGCATCTGCTAAAGACTTGCAAAGACTTAGTGGTATTGGCCCATCCTACTCAAAAAGAATAATTGCATACAGAGATAAACTTGGAGGATATATATCTGTAGAACAATTGATGGAAGTTTATGGCTTTACTGATGAGCTTTTTGAGTCAGTAAAAAACAGTTTCACCATTGATTTAACTGAGATTAATAAAATCAACATAAACAAAGCTGAATTTGCTGAGATAATTTCTCATCCTTATATTGATAAGGAAATTACCATGAATATACTTAATTATCGCAAATTTAAGGGCGAAATAAAAACTACAGAAGAACTTCTAAAGCAAAAGGCTATAAACGAAGAAACATACAACAAAATTTCACCATATATTACAGCAGAATAATGCAAGAATTATCAAAAAACAAAATAAGCCTCATCAGGTCATTGTCTCTTAAAAAATATAGACTAGAGCACAACTTATTTATTGCAGAAGGGCAAAAAATTATTTCTGAAATAGCTGAATCAGATTTCACAATCAGATACATTGTATACAATGACGATAAAGATTATAAGATTATAGATTGCTTATCTGAAAGTTTTGTCACAAACAATGCCGGGATGAAGAAAATTTCCGCATTAAAAACTCCACCAGCAATTCTAGCAGTTGTTGAAACCAACAACAAGACACTCGATATTCAGTCATTAAAAAACAAACTCTGCCTTGTTCTTGATGACATCCAAGATCCTGGGAATTTAGGCACTATCATAAGAATATGTGATTGGTTTGGAATAGAGAATCTGATATGCTCCAATAACTCTGCTTACGTTTATAACCCAAAGGTTATTCAGGCAAGTATGGGTGCATTTCTAAGGGTAAACATTCACTATGCTGATTTACCAAGCTTCTTGAGTGAATATAAAGCAGAAACAGGTCATACCTGTTACGGGACCTTCCTTGAAGGTGAAAACATATACCAAACAAAGCTCCCACAGGAAGGATTATTTATTCTTGGGAACGAAGGAAATGGCATTTCTTTGGAGGTCGAAAGTCTTGTAGACACAAAAATTAACATCCCATCTTTTGCAAAAGGAGATTCGCATGCTGAATCATTAAACATATCAGTTGCTGGAGCTATTGTTGCATCGGAATTTAAGAGACGGGGAATTTAAAATATTGCCAATAGTAGGTAAAATCCATGAATTTTACCTACAGTGGCCAAATATTTTAATTTTAAAAAACCTTACCCCCACATAACAAAGCCAGAATCATGCTGATAAGGCAACAACTCATTTTTCGCAAAGATTCTTATTGCATAACTGTAAAAGCCAGGTTTCTGAAGTAATCCGTTAACAGCATATTTTGCAATATTATTCTCTACCCTCAATAGTTTGGCTGGATACTTATCATAAATTTGAGTTGAGCCATTTTTTATAGCATTTGTGATAACAACCTCAACACCTACATCTTCGGGCAAAAGTTTATGCAAATTAATCTCTATTTCACCAGTAAATGATTCTTTTAGACTCATTGGATTTGTTTCATAATCAGGAAATTTCGCACTAACAATTTCTAAGTCATTCCAGATCTTACTAATATTCTGCTTCCACTCAGATATTTTTATTGCTGCTGCATATTCATTCTCTTTTATCTTAACAGAACGCTTATGCAGCTTATTATAGAATCGATCTTTATAGTCATCAATCATTCGTTTTGTTGTAAATTCTGGAGCAATATCAGCAATTGAATTCTTTATGTACTTTATCCAATCGTGGGGAATTCCATTTTCATCTCTCTTATAAAATAGCGGAACAATTTCATTTTCGAGAAGATGATAAATTGTCTGAGTATCTAACTCATTTTGAAATTCCTGATTTTCATAAACTTTTTCTGCAGGTAAAGCCCAGCCTGCATTTGGGCGATAGCCTTCTACCCACCAACCATCAAGAACAGAAAAATGTAAAGCTCCATTCATAACTGCTTTCATACCACTTGTTCCCGAAGCTTCCTGAGGACGTGTTGGAGTATTTAGCCATATATCTACACCTTGAACTAGTTTTTTAGCAAGTCTGATATCATAATCTTCAATAAAAATAATTTTCCCTAAAAATGCATGACGTTTAGAAATTTCTATAATACGCTGAATTAGTTGTTGACCAGCTTTATCGTTTGGATGCGCTTTACCTGCAAACAAAATCTGTACTGGCATATCTTTGTTGTTTAGAATTCTGGAAAGTCGATCAAGGCTTCTTAATAAAAGATCGCCACGTTTGTAAGTTGCAAAACGTCTTGCAAACCCAATTGTTAAGACATTTTCATCAATATTTTCAAGAATATCGACAATATTTTTAGGATCTTCATAACGTCTTATCCAACCTTGACGAACCTTACCTTTTACATAATTAACAAGCTTGGCTCTCTGTTTTTGACGTATTGTCCAAATAATACCATCGTCAACATCATGAATTTTTTTCCAATGTTCCTTATTAGAGAGATCATTAAGATAATCTTTTCCAAAAGTCTTTTCATGCAATATTTTCCATTCTCTCGATGTCCAAGATTGATAATGAACTCCATTTGTAACATATCCTATATGATTTTCTTCGGCAAAATATCCTTTCCACAGATTAACAAACATATCTTTACTTACATCTCCATGCAGCTCCGAAACACCATTTACTTCTTGTGAAACATTTGCTGCAAGGATGCTCATTGAAAACTTATCCTCTGGATTTAGTCTACCAAGTTCCATCATTTCGTCCCAAGTAATTTTTAAGCGTTCAGGATAATGAGGCATATAAATACGCATCAAATCCTCATCGAATTTGTCGTGTCCTGCAGGAACCGGGGTGTGAGTAGTAAATAATGTAGATGCTCTGATAATTTCAAGAGCTTCCTTAAATTTAAGATTTCGTTTAGTTCTTAGAAGTCTTAATCTTTCTAGGCCAATAAAAGCGGCATGACCTTCATTACAATGATAAATATCTGTATGAATATTCATTGCATGTAGAGCTCTTATACCACCAATGCCAAGAATCATTTCTTGTTTAAATCTGAATTCAAGATCTCCACCATAAAGTTGTGATGTAATAAACTTATCTTGCTCTTGATTTTCATCTAAATCAGTATCAAGCAAATAAAGAGGAATTCTACCAACTTTAACTTCCCAGATTTTAGCATAAACATTACGACCAGGAAGATGTACCATAATTTTAGTTTGCGTCCCATTTGCATCTCTTACAGGTACGATTGGCATTTTATCAAAATCCTGTGGAATATACTCTGCATGTTGTTCACCATATATTGTAATCTTTTGCTTAAAATATCCGTACCGATATAACAAACCAATTCCTACAATATCTGTGTTTGTATCACTTGCTTCTTTAAGATAGTCACCTGCAAGAATCCCCAATCCTCCACTAAAGATTTTAATATTATCATTTAGACCGTATTCCATACTAAAATATGCAATTTTGGGAGATTTTTTCTCGTTGGCACTCTTCATATAATCATCAAACAGATTACAAACATTATCAAATATTTCGAGAAACTTATCGTCATGCTCTAGCTCTACCATACGAACCAAAGGAATATCTTCTAAAAAACCTACAGGGTTATACAAATTCTCTCTCCATAATTCTGGATCGATATATTTAAACATTTGAGAGGCGGTATAATTCCATGTCCACCACTGATTCATTGACAATTCAATCAATTTATTAAATCTTTCAGGCAGTGTAGTCTGAATTTCGAATTTTCGCCAAACGGGAGTTTCTTTCTGATGACTTAAAACACTAACAGAAGGTCTGCTCTTTGGTTTGTTCACGATTTCTTCGTGCCTCATACTTACTTTTGCAAGTGCAATAACATAAGCTTTGAGATATTCATTAATAAGATTTAGCCACAATGCTTTATCAGCAGCATCAAAAGCCGCTTGACGTAATTGTTCTCTATCTGTATCAGTTGAAGCCAGAAAATCTTTAATTGATTTTACAACCTGATCACAAACTATAGATGAATTATCCTCATTTCTCTCAATTATAATAACACATTTATCATTAGAATCTAAAACAGATTGCATCCATTTTCCAAATCCTGACAAACCAGTAGTAAGTGTAGGAATTCCAAAAGCAATTGATTCCAGTGGAGTATATCCCCAAGGCTCATAATATGATACAAAAGCTGTCATATCCAGACCTGGTAAAATCTCATAATATTTGATATTAAATATTCCGTCATCACCTTGTAAATACATTGGAACAAATACAATTTTCACTTTATCCTCTGGTCTGTTTAATAGATTGTTTTGACGGATTCTTTGCATCACAGGATCATAATCAGCATCATGCAAATTATGAGTTAGTACATTATTATCAAAGCTTAAGTCACCTCCTAGTTCATTAATCTTATTATACAGAGCCTTTACGGGACCATAATTATTTCCAGGAACAAGAATATAAGCAAGTATTTCTTCTTTAAGGTTCTTATCATTATTAAGCTCTCCTAATGCGTCAATAAAAAGATCGTATCCTTTATTATAAAACTCATATCTCCCTGATGTTGCAAGTATCACCGGCTCCTTTTCATATTTATACTCATGAAGAATTTCTGCAACTTGAATAAATTTTTTGCGAGCTATTTTTCGCTTTGTCTCATACTCATCTAATGGTGGGACAAAATCGTTTTCAAACCCATTTGGAGTTACAATATCAACTTCTTTTTGAAGTAAATAAGCACATTCATTAGCAGTAATTTCACTAACAGTTGTAAAAACATCTGCTTGATGAGCACTAATTTTTTCCAAACTTTGTTTTGAGGCTATATTAAAATCTCTTGCAACTAAATCTCCATTATACTTTTTTAGATTTTTATACAGAGGTAATCTATTACCAGCGATACTTCGCCCAACTGCAGTAGCATGTGTTGTAAAGGCAGTACCTATCTGAGGCATTTCACTTTTAAGATAAAGAATACCCGTTCCTGTCATCCACTCATGAAAATGAGCAATGACTTTATCGTTAACAGTAAGATTAAAATTCACAAAACTTTCAATTGCTTTTGCACAAGCATAACCAAATAATGCAGGCTCAATATAATCCCACTGCCCTGTAAGTGAATCCAACTTATACTCTTCCCAAAATTTAAATAATATTGAATCTTTTTCGCTGATATAATCAGAAAAATCAACAAGTAACACCTTTGGTTTTCCTGGAATATTCCATCTTCCTGTACGAATACGAATTCCTTCAGAATCAGCTTTTCTATGCCAATCTGTAAACAAATTAGTATCTTCTACAAATTCTGGGTGTTCTTTAGAATCTCTCCATAAATCAGGTCCAATCAAGACCAATTCCTTACAATTTTCAGAAAGCACTTTCGACTTGGTTGATAAAACAGTATGGATACCTCCCACTTTATTGCAAATCTCCCAACTTACTTCAAATATATAATCAGGTCTAATGATATTTTTCATGGCTCTTTTTTTTAGTTTAAATTTTGGGCAAAGATTGAACTATATGCAAATATACGAAATTATTGAATTGAGTAAATAACAATAGATTATAAAATTCGCCTCATGAGTATAGTAAGCACTTATCAACTAACAACTTACAAACACTGCATTATTTACCCATGGTAAGATATACGTTCTAGTTTTGTCTTATCTAAAATCTCAATATTTTTCCCATTGATACGAATTATTCCATCTTTTCTAAATTCTGAAAAAATCCTAATAACATTTTCTGTTGTCATATCGATAAGTTGTGCGATTTCTTTACGAGATACTGGTAGGTCAAAACTGTCTGTTTTATAAATTTCATTAGCGAATAGTAAAATAATATAAGCAATTCTACCTCTTAGGTTTTTCATATTGAGACTAAGGTTTTGTAGAATAATTTTATCTGCATTTTTGCTCATTTTTTCCATTATACCAAGTCCAAAAGCTCCGTTTGAAAGAATGAGTTTTCTTACAGTATCAAGATCAATCATACAAACTGTAGTTTCATCTAGTGCACAAATACTAAACTTATAGTGAGACTCTGAGAACACACTCAACAAACTTACAAACTCCATTGGAGTTGCAATGTTTAATATCTGTTCTTTACCTGCATGATTTTTTCGAAATATTTTCACCAAACCTTCTTTTAGATACATAAACTCTTTGATTTCTGTACCTTCTTCAATAATTACGTCACCACGCTGATAATTCTGATCTCTTTTTACTTCACAAACAGTAGTAATCTCCTCTTCGTTGAGACTATCAAAAACTGCCATTCTAAAATGACAACCTTCACAATTGCATGTAATACTGTGTTGAGACATATCTGACAGTAAATATAATCAATTATTAAAACTTTTCAAAACTATCAATATATAAACAGCAATACCATGATTTATGTTGACTAAATCAAAATCTTTAGGAGAAATACATGTGATATATATCATAAACTATTAATTATCATACCAGATTTTTCAACATGTGTTAAGGTATTGCGTTATTTTGATAGAGGATTAACAATTAAAATATCTAAGATGAAAAAAATCGTAATACTAGGTGCTGGCACAGCCGGAACTTTAATGAGCAACAAACTCCGTAAAGAATTACCTCATGAAGAATGGCAAATAACAATTGTCGATAAAGAAAAGACTCACTATTACCAACCGGGTTTTTTATTTATTCCATTTGGAATTTACAAGAAAAGTGACGTAATTAAACCAAAATCAGATTTTTTCCCCATTGGAGTCAAAGTAATTTATTCTGATGTAGAAAAAATTCTTCCTGAGGAAAACAGAGTTATACTCGTTGAAGGCTCGCAGGTATTACAATACGATTATCTGATTATTGCTACTGGAGCAAAACTAGCACCAGAAGAGACTCCAGGACTAAAAGGAGAATTATGGTATAAAGATATTTTTGATTTTTATTCAATTGAAGGAACTGTTGCCTTATCAGAACATTTAAAAACATGGCAAGGAGGTAAACTTGTAGTAAACATCTCAGAGATTCCATACAAATGCCCTGTTGCTCCATTAGAGTTTGTTTTTCTTGCTGATGCATATTTTACTCAAAGAGGAATGCGCGATAAAGTTGATATTTGCTTAGCAACTCCTTTACCAGGAGCTTTTACAAAACCTATTGCAACAAAACTTTTAAGTAATCTTCTGGAAGAAAAAAACATAAATATTATTCCTGATTACAATATTGCAGAAGTTGACAATAAAAATAAAAAGATTGTTGATTATGCAGGCAAAGAAATTGATTTTGACCTTTTAGTCTCTATTCCAACGAATATGGGAGATGATATGATTGAAAGAAGTGGAATGGGTGATGATTTAAACTTCGTTCCAACAGACAAACACTCACTTCAGGCATTAGAGTATAAAAATATTTTTGTTTTGGGAGATGCGAGTAATATTCCTACATCAAAAGCTGGTTCTGTAGCTCATTTTGCTGCAGACATTCTAATGGAAAATCTTATGTGTGCAATAGAAGGGCGACCTTACACAGCAAGTTTTGATGGACATGCCAACTGCTATATCGTTACTGGAAATGGTATGGGGACTCTTATCGACTTTAATTATGACACAGAACCATTACCTGGAACTTTCCCTTTACCTGGTGTTGGCCCATTTGGCTTATTAAAAGTTACAAAACTTAACCATTATGGTAAAATGATTTTTAGGTGGATGTACTGGCATGTTCTATTGAAAGGAAAAGAAATGCCTATTTCTACTCACATGACAATGGCTGGTAAAAAATTGACTTATTAAAATTCAGTAAAATGACAGAATTAGAGATAAATAATAGATTCGAAGAAATAAATTCAAAACTCGACATGGTTTTGCAATATGTTGAGAATCAAAACCGCAGGTTTAAAGCTATCGAAGACCTTGTTGATGATGCAAAATTTATTGGATATGATTTTTTTAACACCGCTGTTGATGAATTAGATCACAACAATGTTGAAATTGATCCTGAGTCAGTTAAAATGTTAGCAATTAGACTGGTTAAAAATCTTGGCAATCTAAATCGTGTAATGGGTCAATTCGAGAGCATAAATGACCTTTTGAATGATCTTGGCCCAATAGTTCATGATTTGGGACTTAGCACAGTTGAAACTATCGCTGAGTACGAAAAGAAAGGTTATTTTGAGATATTTAAAAACCTATCTGACAATATAGAGTCAATTTTAAAAATCGGAGTCAATTTTTCAAATCCAAACTTGGTTAAAAACCTAGAAATTATCAGTAGTAAAATCTCAGAATCCAAAATTGATCCAGTAATAGACAATAAGAGTTTATTCAAACTTTATAAAGAACTCAAATCTCCAGAAGTCAGGCAAACACTTGCATATACACTACGTATGATTAGAGAATTAAATATAGATATTAAAAACAAACAAAATAATTAATTAAAATTTACGAACATGACACAAAAAGAATTTGCAGGAAATATGGTTGAAATTAACGAAGAAGGTTATCTAATAAATCCTGAAGAGTGGAATAATGAAATTGCTAAAGCAATTGCTTCAGAAGAAAATATTGAGTTAACAGATAAGCATTTTGAAGTACTCAATTTCATCCGTGACAAAGTTATTTCCGGAGCGACATTAACAATCCGATCTATTAATAAATCGGGAATTGTTGACACTAAAACATTTTATCAAATGTTTCCAGGTGCTCCACTGAAATTAGCTACAAAAATTGCTGGAGTTCCTAAGCCTTCAAGTTGCATTTAAAAATCTATGATTATGAATAACAATGAATCTCCTTTAAAGAAAGTTTGCATAATATGTGCAAAAGGCACCATTGAAGATGTTTATGCCGCATTGGTAATGACAAATGGTGCAGTAATGGAAGGTATCGAAGCCAAATTATTTTTTACATTTTTTGGTCTCGATGCAATTACTAAAAAACAAATGTTAAAACTCAAAACAGCTACAGTAGGTAATCCTGCTATGCGAATGCCAGGAGGACTACCTTTCCCAACATGGTTAGGTTCTATCCCTTTTGTCGAAGCAGGTGTTTCAAAAATGATGAAATCCCAAATGGAAGATTTAGATATTCCACCTGTTGATGAATTTATGGAAATGATTACTGCTGGTGGTGGTGAGATATATGCTTGTAAACTGGCAATGGACATGTTTAAACTCGAAAAAGAAGATTTAAGCGAACATGTAAGCGATGTGCTAACAATTGGTCAATTTTACGAAATGTCAGGAGGAGAAAATACTCAGATTATTTTCACATAATCCAAGATTGGGTATTAGGGTTTTGCAATGAGTCATATAAGCCCACAGAAATTAAGTATTTCATAAAATAATCATACTAAACAATATGGTTATTGAGAGAAATACTCCATAAAATTTGATTTCAAAGTGATTCATTGATGGAAAAATATACAAATACTCTATTAGGGGATTAATTGATTGCTAGAAAAGAATTCTGACAATATCTGCCCGGTTTAATACTAATGCTTAACAACAACACTCCTTGCCGGGTAGATATTTTTACAATGGATCCACATCAATTTCAAATGTAGTAGACTTAATCTCGGGCTGTTGCTTCATGTAGTTAAGACTTTGAACTATCAGTTATACTTTTTTTTCTGAAAGTCTATTGGGCTTTTCAATCGTAGTTAAGTATAAAATTGCTTATCTTTACATGAATTGCCTGAAAGGCAATAATGTATTAATATAGGGTAGTAACCCTATATAAAAAAGTCTAATTTAGCAAAAGAGCTGTAAGTCCGACCTATAAGTTATGCCACAATCGTTATCAAAAGTTTACATACATGTTGTGTTCTCAACAAAACATATTCAAAAAGTAATACCAGAAAGCTTACGAGAAGAATTACAGAGATACATAATTGGTTGTCTAAGTAACATTAAGTCGTACACTGAAGAAATTTATATTAACCCGGATCATCTACATGCATTATGTACTTTACCAAGAACTGTCACCATAGCTCAACTTGTTTCTAAAATGAAGGCTCCTTCATCAAAATGGTTAAAAACCAAAGGGATACCTGATTTTGACTGGCAAGATGGATATGGAGCGTTTTCTGTCAGTGCATCAGGTATTAATACTGTAAAAAATATATTTGTAATCAAGCTTTACACCACAAAAATTCATACTTTAAAGATGAGCTACGACAAGTGTTTGAAAAATATGGTGTTGATTTTGATGAAAAGTATGTTTGGGATTAAAAAAAAGGTCAGGCTTTCAGCCTTAAAATAACACTTGCAATCGCATAGAGCTTCCGCTCTATGCTTGTTAGGTTCGCCCTTTCAGGGCAAATAATTATTTCATCAATTTCTTTTAAACACAATCTTTATCTGATGAGATAAATACCTAAAGCTTTACAACGGATCCACATCTATCTCAAATGTAGTAGACTTAATCTCTGGCTGTTGTTTCATGTAGTCGAGGCTTTGCATTACAAGCTTTTTAATCTTTACAGAAGATAATTTTTTCTCGAAACGAATATGAATATTGAGAATATAAAGTTTATTAATTCTGTTTATTAATGGCTCTTCGGGTCCAAGTACACGTTGATACAAATCCTTTCGCAACATTGTAGCTAAAGTAGATGCTGCTTTATGTAATTTTTCTTTATCGCGATTCTTTAGTTTAATGATAATAAAACTCCAACTTGGGGGATAGCGAAACAAAGATCTTTCAGAAATCTGATCCTTATACATCGAACGATAATCATTTTCAAGTACCTGATGTAGAATAGGATGCTCAGGTGTGTATGTCTGAATTATAACTTTCCCTTGCTTTTCTCTACGACCTGCACGACCACTAACCTGAGCTAATAGTTGATATGACCTTTCAAAAGCTCTAAAATCAGGAAAGTTCAACATATTATCTGCATTTAAAATGCCGATTAGTCTAAGTTTTTCAAAATCCAGACCTTTTGTTACCATCTGTGTTCCAACAAGAATATCAGTTTTATGATTTTCGAAGTCACTAAGAATTTTCTCAAATCTTTTTCGAGATGCAGCAGTATCATAATCTAAACGAGCAACTCTGGCTTCTGGAAAAATTTCTTGTATCTCATCAACAATTCGTTCAGTACCAAGTCCTTTATTGGTGATATTAGAACTCCCACATGATCCACATTTTGTTACAACATGGCTTTTCTGTCCACAGTAATGGCAAACCAGCATATTGCCATATTTATGATATGTTAAACTAACATTACAGCTATCGCAATAAGGAACCCAGCCACAATCTTTACATTCTAAATACGGCGAATAGCCTCTACGATTTTGAAACAAAACAATTTGTTCACCATTTGTCAAAGCATTTTGCACCTCATCGACCAGTACAGGATGAAAATAAGATTTCATTATTCTTCGCCTGTACGCATCTTTAATATCGACAATTTCGATTTTTGGCAAAGCAACATTCCCATACCTTTCGTTAAGCTCAACAAGCTTATATTTTCCTGTTTCGGCATTATAATATGACTCAATTGATGGGGTTGCAGAACCAAGAAGAACAGAACATTTATGAATCCCTTTCAGAACAATCGCCATATCACGGGCATTATATCTTGGATCCGGATTCTGTTGCTTATAAGAATTCTCGTGTTCTTCGTCAACGATAATTAGTCCAAGATTATCAAATGGTAAAAATATCGAAGACCGAACTCCAAGAATTACATCATATTTGTGGCTAATTAGACTTTGATAAACCTCCGAACGATTATTAATTGAATATTTGCTATGATAAACACCTATCCTATTACCAAAATGACGTCTAAGACGTCTTATCATTTGAGAAGTAAGAGCAATTTCAGGTAGCATGTAAAGAGCTTGCTTTCCTTCAGCAATAACCTGCTCAATTATTTTAATGTAAATCTCAGTTTTTCCACTAGATGTTACACCATGAAGTAGAACAGGCCTTTTTTCATTTAATCCTAGTTTTATTGAATCGTAGGCTAGTTGCTGAGCATCGGATAATTTTGGACTATCCAAAGCACAAGCATCGTCAAAATCAAATCTTGAAACTTCTTTCTGTGAATATTTAATCAGACCTTTAGACATCAAGCTATCCAAACTAGGCTTACCTGTGCCAAATCTATCCATAAGATCCTTAGCGTCTATCTTAACAAATCCATTACCTGAATATGTTGCTTCACTAACCAGAAAGTCCAATATTTCTTTTTGTCTGGCAGCTCTTTTACCTAAATTTTCATAAACTTCAATATTTTTATCCAAAAATTTATCATAAAACTCGACAACTGTTTTGAATACAGGCTTATACTTTTTTTCGAGTTGTTGATTGATATTTACAATCCCTTTTTGCTGTAGTTGTTGTAGCTGTTTTATTGGATATTTTATTCCTGTAGCATCTGATATTTTACTCAGATTTGCAACTTTTGCATTACGCAAATAGTTAATTATTCGACTTTCGTACTCAGATAAATTCCCAGTATGATGATTTTCAAAATTAAAATAAAATTCCGACTCACTTGAAGGGACTAAATTTGATGGCAATGCAGCTTTCATTACTTCCCCAAGTGAACAACAATAGTATTCAGACATCCATTTCCACAAAGCTAGCTGTTGTTCGACAACAAGAGGTTTTTTATCAGGAGCTTCAATAATATCTTTAACATCATACTCTGGCGGATTATCATGAATATCGTGAACAATACCCGTATAAAGTTTATTTTTCCCAAAATTAATTAGAACTCTGTGACCACGACTTACATTTTTAGATTGATCAACAGATATAGAGTATGTAAAGTTCTTATTTAAAGGAACCGGGACAACAATATCAGCAAATTTATTTACTGACATTATCTTTACGAATTGAGAATATCAACAACACTTAATAATTCCTGATCGAGTTCTTTATGATGTTTAATAGTTTGATTAAACGGAACATTTACCACTTTACGATTTATTATTCCAACCATTATACTTCTTTGGTCATCAAGTAAAGCATCAACAGCTGAAACACCCAGACGAGAAGCAATATATCTATCGTAAGCAGTTGGAGAACCTCCACGCTGAATATGTCCAAGAACAGTAACTTTCATATCGAATTCGCCACCAAACTTTTTCATTTCTTCTTTAATTTGGAAAGCTCCACCAGCATCATCACCTTCAGCAACTAGAATAATAGAAGATGTTTTTTTTCTGGCCATATATGAAGTTAATCTTTTATGTAATCCTTCAAGGTCTGAATGAACTTCAGGAACTAAAACAGCTTCTGCGCCACACGCAATACCACTTCTCAATGCAATAAATCCAGCATCACGGCCCATTACCTCAATAAAGAAAATTCTCTCGTGAGAAGCAGCAGTGTCCCTAATTTTATCAACAGCTTCGATAACAGTATTTAAAGCTGTATCAAAACCGATTGTCATATCTGTACCATATAAATCATTATCAATAGTACCTGGAATTCCAACAATAGGAAAATTATGTTCTTCGATAAATATCCTTGCTCCGGTAAAAGTTCCATCACCACCAATTACTATCAATGCATCACATTTATTCTTTAACAAATTCTCGTATGCAATTTTTCTACCTTCTTTTGTTCTAAATCGTTCGCTACGTGCTGTTTTAAGAATTGTACCACCACGTTGGATAATATTACCTACACTTTTTGAACTAAGAGGGATAAACTCATTATTAATTAGTCCTTCATACCCTCTTAAAACACCCATTACTTTGATGTTTTCGTTAATCGATTTTCTAACAATCGCTCTAAGTGCCGCATTCATTCCTGGAGCATCTCCACCAGAAGTTAAAACAGCTATTTTTTTAATTTTTCCCATATTCTAGTTTATTTAATCTTTGGAAAATCATTCAATTCTATTTTTTAATAAAAATTGATAGCCTAATTTAGTATTAGGTTTTACTGATTTTGTTTTAAATTATTTGTTTTGCTAAAATAACACATAAAACCATACTGGTTTACTATTATTTCGTTTTTTTACAATTTTTCGATTTGCTTTTTCACATCTTCCATGAGCCACAATGGAGTAGAAGTTGCTCCACTAACACCTACAGATTCAACTTTTGCAAACCAATCTTTTTCAATCTCACCAATTTGAGTTACAAAATGGCTTTTCGGGTTTGATTCCTGACAAACTTTGTAAAGCATACTGCCATTACTGGAATTATAGTCGCTCACAAAGATAATAACATCATGATTCAAACAAAATTCTTTTAATCTAGGAATTCTGTTTTTAACACTTGGACAAATAGTTTGAAAAACGGTAATATTATCAATGTTGCCATATATTTCAATCGATTTTTCTTTCAAAAAAGTTTCGATTTTACAATACTCTTTATAATTTGAAGTAGTTTGAGAAAACAAAAAGACTGTCTTACTTAAATCTACCAATTTTGCTTCTTCTATATTACTAATCACTAATGCCTGACCTTTGGTTTGTCCCACAAGACCATTAACTTCTGCATGTCCTTTTTTACCAAAAATCACAATTTGACTTTCGGGAAATTCTATAAATTTATCCTTTATCCTCTTTTGAAGATTCAAAACTACTGGACAAGTTGCATCAATAATTTCGATTTTATTTTTTTTAGCAAATTCATAAGTTTCTGGAGGTTCTCCATGAGCACGAATTAACAATTTTTTATTCCTAATCTCACTAATATTATCATGCTTTATAGTTGACATACCAAGATTCTTTAGTCTGTCTTCTTCTTTTGCATTATGTACAATCTGCCCCAAACAAGAAATTCCCCCATCATCTGAGCAAAGTTCTTCTGCAGCATTGATTGCTTTGGTGACACCAAAACAAAATCCGGCATATTTATCTATTTCAACCTTCATTTATTTTTCGTTTTGCTAATTCTAATGCTATTTGAAGCTGTTCTTCACGATTAAGCATTGAGTTATCAATTAACACAGCATCAGAAGCTTGTCGTAAAGGACTTTCTTCTCTGGATTTATCTAATTTATCCCTAAGTTCAATATTTTGTTTTATTACTTCAATATCCAATTCTGGATTTTTATCTTTTAATTCATCGTAGCGACGTTGAGCACGAACATCAACATCAGCAGTTACAAAAAGTTTTAATTCGGCCTCTGGAAAAACTACAGTCCCAATATCACGACCATCCATCACTACTCCATAGTTTTCGCTCAATTGTCTTTGTAAAATGACCATTTGCTTACGTACCTCAGCAACTGCACTAACAGGGCTAACAAAAGATGAGACAGTTAACTTTCTAATTTCTGTTTCAACATTTTCACCATTTAAAAATGTTATTGTTGTAATCTCCGGATCTGGCTCAAAATGAATTTTGATGTCTGATAAACTATTTATTAGCATCTCTACATCAAAGAATCCATCACCAATAATATTATTTTTAATAGCATAAAGAGTTACAGCCCTGTACATTGCACCACTATCAATATAAACATATCCTAATTCAGCTGCAAGCTGTTTGGCTAATGTACTTTTACCACATGATGAATAACCATCAACTGCTATTTTGATTTTCTTTTTGGGCATTTAAACAAATAAATAATAAGAGAGCAAATTTACAAAAACTTAGTGTCCTAATCAAATTTAACTGATTTTACAGACTCGTTTTTTTGTAAAAAGCATCAAGGTTTAATCCTAAAGTAAAATGATTTGATGCTCCAGCTAGATGATAAGATGCCAAACCGTAACTAATATTAAACTTCGACAAGTGTAAACCAAAACCGATTGACATTCCAACCATTTTGGGCATTGTCTGAATTGCGAGTTCTGTTCTTCTACGATAATTATAACCTAAAGCAATATAAAAATTGGGGTGCGGTACTACTTCAACACCAAGAATAAAATGTCTGATAAATTCATCACCAACTTCTCCCATTTTATTAAAGAAATTTCCTTCTTCTTCAGCATCCAACTGATATGAATTATCAAATGCGCTTGTATATGTTAAGTTCCAATTAACTAAATCCTGTGCAGTTACTGAAAACCTGAAAGGAGCATGTTTAAGTTTTTTAGTAATACCTATCTGAACATCAAAAGGTAAAGGCTCTCTATTTCCAACGGTGTATGGTTTTAATTGAATTCCAATGTTTTTCACAACCAAACCTGCCGAAAATAGTTTTGCAGTATCAATATAAGACACTCCAGCATCAAATGCCATTCCTGTGGAGAAATATGAATAAAAAGAAGAATAAATTGTTTTAAGATTTACCCCATAATGAATTTTCTCATTCAATGGTTTTGAGTAGGCAATATTAAAAGAATACTCTGATGGGACAAAATCGCCTAAAATCTCACCTGTTTCATCAGCTTTAATAAAAGTTCCGTAATTTATGTATTGCATTCCTGCAGCAAATGTTCCAATATTATCGAAATGTTTTGCATAAGAAACGTATCCAAAATTTATGTCAGATAAATAATTTATATAGTTAAGACTAATTTTATTATTCATCTCACTTCGCAATAATCCAGGATTATTAAGCACGAAATTTATATCGTTATCGTAATGCGAGACATTGTTTCCTCCCAATGCAGCAAGCCTTGAACTGTTTGGCAAAGTCAGAAATTCGTAGGTATTATCTCCTCCTGTCTGAGCCAATCCAACAAGACTAAACATCAAAACTAACAATATGGAAGTAAGTTTCTTCATCAATTTTCTTTTTGCAAAAATAAAATAATATTACGTAAACGTTAAAACAAGTGCAATATTGTTTTGTTTAAGTCGAGATTAAATGACATTAAGACTTTTCCACTAAAGCATCCATCTTTTTATTTGATTAATTCGAATCAAAATTGATATACTCTATCTGGCTTAAAAAATTGTAAGCAATACGAAAAGCCTATAGGATTACATTAAAACTTTTGTTCATAGTTACTTTAGCCACAAAATAATTGCTAAGTACAAAGCCTAATCAAAGTTTATATAGATATTTTTTTTTCGCAATTCTAATTTAGGTTTTTGTAGAATAGAATCTCAATCTATTTTATTAAGTTTGCAAATTGAATTTTAAATAGAAAAATTATGTACAGAACACATAATTGCGGAGAGTTACGCAAAGAAAACATTGGACAAAGAGTAAGTTTGTGCGGATGGGTACAACTTAAAAGAGATAAAGGCGGAATGATTTGGATTGATCTTCGCGACAGATATGGAATTACACAGCTAGCAGCTGAAGCAAAAAGCACTGATGAATCAGTAGTTAAAACAATTGATGAACTAGGAAGAGAATATGTAATTCAGGTTACTGGTGAAGTAATAGAAAGATATAGCAAGAATGATAAAATCCCTACTGGTGATATAGAAATAAAAATTGAAGACATTAAAATCTTTAGTAAATCTGAAACTCCTCCATTTACAATTATTGACAATACCGATGGTGGTGATGAACTTAGAATGAAATACAGATATCTTGATATCAGAAGAAATCCTGTAAAAAATGCTTTAATGCTACGACATAGAGTGGCTCAGGAAATTCGCAAGTATCTTGATGGACAGGATTTTATGGAAGTAGAAACTCCATATCTTATCAAATCAACTCCAGAAGGAGCACGTGATTTTGTTGTTCCATCACGTATGAATCCAGGAGAATTTTACGCATTACCACAATCTCCACAAACATTTAAGCAATTACTTATGATTGCTGGAATGGATAGATATTTTCAGATTGTAAAATGTTTCCGTGACGAAGACTTACGCGCTGACAGACAACCTGAATTTACTCAGATTGACTGTGAAATGTCTTTTGTTGAACAAGATGATATTCTAAATATTTTTGAAGGCTTAACAAAATATCTTTTCAAAACCGTTAAAGATGTTGAGATTGATTACGATTTTCCAAGAATGCCATACTCAGAGGCAATGGAAAAATATGGTAACGACAAACCTGATATTCGTTTCGAGATGTTAATCACAGACATCACTAAAGACGTTCAAGGTAAGGACTTTGTTGTATTTGACTCTGCAGATTACATTGGCGGCATTTGTCTTGAAAATGGGATAGAATATTCAAGAAAACAGATAGACAAACTTACAGACTTTGTTAAAACACCTCAAATAGGTGCTAAAGGTCTTGTTTATTGCAAATATAATGCAGACGGGACTTTTAAATCTACTATAGATAAATTCTACTCTCAGGAAGATTGGAAAGCAATTGCTGAGAAAATGGAAGCAAAACAAGGAGATCTTATTCTAATTCTTGCAGGTGCTAAAGAAAGAACATTGCATGGACTAAGCGAACTTAGACTTAAACTTGGAAACGAACTTGGCTTACGTCCAAAAGACACATTTGCACCAATGTGGGTTGTTGAATTCCCGTTATTAGAATTTGATGAAGAATCTAACAGATATCATGCTAAACACCATCCATTTACATCTCCATTCGACGAGGATATCAAACTATTTGATACTAATCCTGGAGAAATTCGTGCTAAGGCTTATGATTTAGTTATTAATGGTGTTGAAATTGGCGGAGGTTCAATAAGAATCTTTGATAGAGACTTACAAGCTCAAATGTTCAAGAATCTTGGTTTCACAAAAGAAGAAGCCGAAGCACAATTTGGGTTCTTAATGAATGCGTTTAAATACGGTGCTCCACCTCACGGAGGAATTGCTTTTGGTTTCGATAGATTAGTATCGTTATTTGGAGGTTCAGATTCAATCAGAGATTATATTGCTTTCCCTAAAAATAATTCGGGTCGCGATATGATGATAGATTCTCCATCTGCTATTAGTGCTGCTCAACTTGACGAATTGGAGTTATTGCTTAACCCTAAAGGGAAAGAGTAAATTTCAATAAAAACTTAAAAAAAAGCTGCTCCAAATATCTTTTTGGAGCAGCTTTTTTTGTGGGTCTGAGTAGAAGGTGAACAGATTTCTCACTACGTTCAAAATGACTGTTCATAAAATTAATCTGTTATTAAAGCACAAAAAAGGTCGAAGAAAAATCTTCGACCTTTTAAGATATTTTATATAATAAGATTACAGTAGCGAATGTGCAGCTGTAACACCAGCCATCACAATAGAAACCATAGTCATAAGTTTAATAAGAATGTTCAAACTTGGTCCAGAGGTGTCTTTAAAAGGATCACCTACAGTATCACCTACAACAGTAGCTTTATGCGCTTCGCTTCCTTTTCCACCAACATGACCTTCTTCAACATATTTTTTAGCATTATCCCATGCTCCACCGGAGTTAGCCATAAAGATAGCTAAAACAAAACCTGAAGAAAGACCTCCAACTAATAGTCCCATTACACCTGACACACCAAAAATAAGTCCAGTAAGTATAGGAACGATAACAGCAACAGCAGAAGGGAAAATCATTTCTTTCTGAGCACCTTTTGTTGAAATTTCAACACATCTTTCATAATCTGGCTCAGCCTCACCAGTAAGGATACCTTTTATTTCTTTAAACTGACGACGAACTTCTTCAACCATTTTTTGAGCAGCACGACCAACAGCATTCATAGTTAAACCAGAGAATACAAAAGTCATTACAGCACCAATAAAGATTCCAGAAAGAACTTTTGGATTCATTAAGTGAACTTCATAATGAGTCATAAAGTCCATAATACTAGCTTCGGCTGTATTAATCATTACACCACCAACGTCGATTGAGGTCTCACCAATACGAATTAAACCGATTTTTATTTCTTCGATATAAGAAGCTAAAAGAGCTAATGCTGTAAGAGCAGCAGAACCAATAGCAAAACCTTTACCTGTAGCAGCAGTAGTATTTCCTAGTGCATCTAGAGCATCAGTACGTTTACGAACTTCTTCGCCTAATTTAGCCATCTCTGCATTTCCACCAGCGTTATCAGCAATTGGGCCATAAGCATCTGTAGCTAAAGTAATTCCTAATGTAGAAAGCATACCAACAGCAGCAATACCAACACCATATAGTCCCATACTAAGATTTGCCAAGTCAAATTTAGCAGCAAATAGATAAGATAAAATAATACCTACTACAATAGCACCTACAGAAATCGCTGTAGAAATCATACCAGTACCAACACCAGAAATAATTACAGTAGCAGGACCTGTTTTTGCAGATTCGGCAATTTTTTGAGTTGGTCTATAAGCATGAGAAGTGTAATATTCAGTTCCTTGTCCAATAACAATACCTACGATAAGACCAATAACAACAGAGAATGAAATATATTGCCAGTTAGGTAAATCTAACATGTACATAATTCCAAAAGTTCCAATTGCAATTAAAATTGAGCTTACGTTAACACCAAGACCTAAAGATCCAAGTAGTTGTTTCATTGAAGCACCTTCTTTAGTTTTAACAAGGTAAATTCCGATAATAGAAAGGATAATTCCTAAAGCTGCAATTAACATTGGAGCAAAAACAGCTTTTAGCTGAATCTCATCAGACCATCCTGAACCGAAGAAAGCAGCAGCACCAAGAGCAGCAGTAGCAAGAATAGAACCAACATAAGATTCATATAGGTCAGCTCCCATGCCAGCAACATCACCAACATTATCCCCAACGTTATCAGCAATAGTTGCAGGGTTTCTTGGGTCATCCTCTGGAATACCAGCTTCAACTTTACCTACAAGGTCAGCCCCAACATCAGCAGCTTTTGTATAAATACCTCCACCTACACGAGCAAATAGAGCTTGCAAAGAAGCACCCATTCCGAATGTAAGCATAGTAGTAGTAATCATAATCATTTTGTGTTTTGCATCTGCTTCGTCAACAAAAGCATCAAGAACAAGATACCAAACTGAAATATCAAGTAATGCTAAGCCAACAACGACTAATCCCATTACCGCACCTGCACGAAAAGCAACTTTTAAACCTGCGTTTAATGACTTTCTAGCTGCATTAGCAGTTCTAGCAGAAGCATAAGTTGCAGTTTTCATACCTAGAAAACCAGCAAGACCACTAAAAAAACCACCTGTTAAGAATGCAAATGGCACCCAATCGTTCTGCAAATCAAATACATAAGCAAGTACAGCAAAAAATATTGCCATAATAATAAAAACAATTGTAACAATTTTGTATTGTTGTCTTAAATAAGACATTGCTCCTTTTCTTACATGTAAAGCAATTTTTTTCATAAGGTCAGTTCCTTCATCTTGCTTCATTAATTGTTTGAAAAAAATCCAGGCAAATACCAAAGCCAAAACCGACGCAAATGGTATAAACCAAAACATTGTGTCTGTACTCATAATAAATAATTTATTAGTTAATATTAATTTATTTTATCTACTTAATTCTTTAAAATCGCTGCGAAATTCAATAAAAAAATCCATATAAAAAAATTATTGAGCATCTTATTGCCATTTTTTTAATTTATAACATATTTTTTGCTTAATTATAACATTATGTATATCTCAAAATGCAACTTTAAATAATTTCAAATAGTCTATAGAACAAATATTTATTAACTTTGTTTATGATTATAAAAATTATGAAAAATAAATTTAAAATACTCATCCTTATCACTTTTTCAATTAGCTCATTACATCTATTTTCGCAATCAAAACTAACCGAAGCAACCGATTTTAATCTAATGTCAACAGAGGGTTTAGAAGTTAATCTTTTTACAGAATTAGATAATGACAAAACTGTATTACTTAGCTTTTTTTCAACTACTTGCTTAAATTGTGTTTTGGAGGCTCCAAAAATAGACTCAATTTATCAACAATTTGGTTCAAATACTGAACAACTTCTTGTTTGGGGTATTGCACCTACTTATTCAAGTATAGAAGCAATCGAAGAGTTTATTGCTGAAACAGAAATCTCTTACCCTTGTTTTCCAACAGCACATGCAGATGATGTGTTTTCATTTTATAATATTTTATACACACCACAAATATACATTGTTTGTGATTATGCGGTTTCAGCATCTATTTCATTCTTAGAAATTGTAGAAAATCTAGATTATTGCTTTCCTACCAAAATAAGTAAAATTGAAATTTACCCGAATATTTTTGCAAAAGGAAATGTGTTGCACATTAGTAATTCATTTAACGAAAGTTCTATTGCAAACATTTATGATATTACCGGAAGATTAGTAAAGCATATTTCTCTTAATGCAAAATCAGAACTTATAATAAACGATTTGAATCCTGGAAATATTTATATTGTAAAATTATTAAGCAATTCAGGTAAAACTCACTCACAAAAAGTTTTCATCCAATGAAATTATTAAAAACCTCAATAATTACCATAATTACTTCATTTACATTTTTCTTAGTTTCATGCGAAACAATTTATAATTATGATTTAAGCATAAGTGGATTAGATAGTCTTCCTGCAACAAAATCCTGCATATTAAAATATTTACCACATTCTGTTGATGCAAATCCTGGACGTGAGAAATTTGAAATTGAACAAATTATTTACGATTACAACATGTACGAAAGTGAGATTATTGACTCACTTGCAGCTGATTCTATTTTTATTGATAATCTGTACATTTTACAATTTAAGATTATTGCAAACGACCCTTATGACGAAGTCTCCGAATTCGATGTGGAGAAGTTTTATTTCGAAGATTGAAAATTATTAAGGCTTTTCGATTTTGTAATAATAAGCTTATCTTTGTGTAATAATAAAGCAAAGATGACAAAGAAAATTCTAATAGTTGATAATGTTCATCCAATTATACCCGAATCACTTAGTTCAGATGGATTTGTAATTGTTGACGGGACAAGTTTTGATCGAGATAAAATCCTTTCAGTAGCTTCTGATTATTGTGGAATGGTAATAAGAAGCAGAATTCAAATTGACAAGGAAGTAATTGATGCAGCCTCAAACTTACATTTTATTGCCAGAGTAGGTGCCGGAATGGAGAGCATCGATACAGATTACTGTAAAGCTAAAGGCATTTTCTGCCTAAATTCCCCCGAAGGCAATAGAGATGCTGTTGGGGAACAAGCTACAGGAATGCTTTTAAATCTTTTAAATAATTTAAACACTGCTGATAAAGAAGTAAAATCTGGAATTTGGCAAAGAGAACAAAATCGTGGCAATGAACTGGGTTTTAAAACAGTGGGGATTATTGGCTACGGAAATATGGGTAGTACATTTGCAAAAAAAATATCAGGTTTTGGATGCAAAGTAATATCCTATGATAAATATAAAAAAGATTATGCAGATTCTAATACAACAGAAGTTTCTCTGGAAACAATTTTATCTGAATCAGATATTATCAGTCTTCATGTACCCTTAACAGAAGAAACCCACTTTATGGTTGATGATACATTTATTAATAAGTGTAAAAACAATTTCTATTTGATAAATACAGCCAGAGGGCCAGTTGTAAAAACTTCTGCATTGGTAGAAGGTCTTAAATCTGGGAAAGTTTTAGGTGCTGCACTTGATGTTCTTGAATATGAGGAAACTTCTTTCGAACAAACAAAATCTCTACTGGAAATTGAAGATTTTAAATATCTGTCTAAATGTAATAATGTTATTATGACACCACATATTGCTGGTTGGACAGTAGAATCGAAAATAAAACTTGCACAAATATTAGTCGATAAAATTAAAGCTCTAAAACTATGATATCACAACAAGATTTTGAAAAAGAAACCATTTTACATATAGCTAAAAAGATGGCTCTTGCTGCTAGAACCGCACCCAAAGGCAGAGGTCGCGACACTCTGGAAATTATGATTGCAGACAAAAGCGATATAAATAAAATTGCCAATCACATGGAGAAAATCTATAATGATCAGGATATTCATTTTTTTGGGAGAGATGCTGCTAATATCAGGAATTGTGAAGCTGTTTTATTTATCGGCACATCTATAGAGTCATTAAATCTCACTTATTGTGGATGGTGTGGATTTGACAATTGTGCAAGCAAAAACAAGCATAGTGATAATCCTTGTACATTTAACAATATTGATTTAGGGATTGCAGTTGGGTCGGCAGTAAGTATTGCTGCTGATAACAGGATAGATAACCGAGTATTATATTCTGCAGGTAAAGCTGTAAGAGAATTAAATATGATGTCGGGAAACACAAAAATCATACTCGGAATTGGTCTTAGTGCAACAAGTAAAAATATTTTCTTTGACAGAAAATAACGGTAAAGTTTTTGCATTAATAAACTAAAGGAACTAAGCATTTATGAGAAAAACTCTACTCTTTATCATTTTAATACTAATCGGATATAATCTGTTCTCACAAAAAGTTAAGCAGATAAAAGATGACAGCCAATATATTTGGGGCGAATCAACAGCAGCATCACTTGAGAAAGCAGATAATTTTGCGATAAAAGATCTTGTTAGTCAAATATCTACAAAAGTAGAAAGCAGTTTTTCGACAAGTATGATAGAAAGTGGAGAAAATCTTGAGGAATATACACGCTCTGCAATTAGCACTTATTCAAATATTTATCTTAACGATGCAAAAAGGCTGGTAGTAAAAAAACGGAATCGGGTTTATGTTTTAAGATACATGGACAAGGACATTGTCAGCAATATTTTTGCAAACAGAAGACAAAAAATTCTTGATTACACTAAGCTTGCTGTTAATGCAGAAAAAAATTATAGAATTGGTGATGCTCTACGATATTATTATTGGGCTATGGCTCTGCTAAATTCACATCCCGAACAAAGCTCAATTAAATACACTCTACCTGATAATTCAAAAATAAGTCTGATTACATTTATTAATAATGAGATTGATGAAATTTTGCAAAGTCTGGAATTTTCAGTTAAAAATACAGTAACAACACAAAAACACAAGAGTTTTATTCTCGATATTAAATATAAAGGAAAGGGAGTATCTAAGCTCGATTATGTATTCTGGACAGGAAATTCATATTCAAATATATATAGTGCAAAAGATGGTCAAGGCATAGTTGAGTTTTTTAATAATCAAGCTAATGGATTTAACTCACTAAGAATAAAAATCGAATATCAATACTTATCTAGAACAAAAATTGACTCAGATGTAGAGTCTGTAATGGAAATGGCATCATTACCAAGATTAAAAAATGCAGAAATTACTATTCCACTACATCCACAAAAATCTGATAAAACAGGACAAACAGATAAGGCTAAACTTAGTACTATTGGGATCATAAACCCAGAAAAGGAGAACGATTTATCGATTCAAGAACAAAAAATCATAGGGTACAGAAAATCTGCAACATTAATAAATCAGGCAATTCTTAGTAAAAGTTATGATAAAACAAATCACTTATTTACCGAGAATGGCATTGAGTGTTACAACAAAATTGTTAAGTATGGTAATGCGAGTATTCTTCCAAATACTGATTCTGTAAAATTTGTTACTACTAACAATATCACTATGATGAGATCGGTTCCAATGCTCTTTAGTTTCCCTAATAATAATCGCAAATTTGTTGAAGAGCTTGTTTATGTTTTTGACTCTACTGGAAAAGTCGACAATATAAATTTTGCTTTATCGGATATTTCAATTGAAGATATTTTATCAAAATCGGAGCGATTTGGAACAGACAAAGAGAAATATTTTCTGATTAATTTTATGGAAAATTACAAAACATCTTATGCTTTAGAGAATATAGATTATATTGAATCGGTGTTTTCTGATGACGCTTTAATTATTGTTGGAACAGTACTAAAAAAAGCTAAGCAAACTGATGGGATATACAAATTATTACCCGATAAAAACATCAAATACACAGAATATTCAAAAGATGAATATATTCAACATCTAAATCCAGCATTTAATTCTAAAGAGTATATAAATCTTGAATTCGAAGAAACAGAAGTTCGTAAAACAGGTGGAGAAGATAAGATTTATGGAATTCAACTAGCTCAAAACTATTATAGTTCCAATTATACCGACAATGGATATTTGTTTCTTATGTTGGATTTAACAGATACGATTAATCCCCAAATTTATGTAAGAACCTGGCAGCCTGAGAAAAATACTGATGGTAGTGTTATTGGTCTTGAGAACTTTTCAATTAAATAAAATGAGATACGAAGGAAACATAAAAAAAATGAGATCGGAAAAACAAGAACCGGTCAAATACTACTTGTCTATTGGTGAAAATGAGATTCTAATGAATAATTTAATTGGTAAGAAAATCACTATTGATTATCAGAATCAGATCAATTGTATAAATTGCTCAGCAAAGACAAATAAGAGCTTTCACCAAGGATATTGCTACTCATGTTTTACAAGTATTCCTCAATGCGATGCTGGGGTTCTTCATCCTGAAAAAGACATGTCGCATGAAGGTGTAAGTCGCGATATGGAATGGGCAAAAAATAACTCTTTAGTTGACCACTATGTTTATCTTGCAATAACAGGTGGAGTAAAAGTTGGAGTAACTAGATTCTCACAGATTCCGACCAGATGGATAGATCAGGGAGCAATAAAAGCTATTCGTCTGGCTAAAACTCCGTATAGAAATCTCGCAGGACAAATTGAAGTTGACCTAAAAAAACATATCGCAGATAAAACAAATTGGAATAAAATGCTTAAAAGCAAGCAAACAGATCTTGTTTTAACTGAAATTAAAAAAGAAATCATAACAAAACTATCACCTGAATTCCACGACTACATCAGTCTAAACAATAAAATTGAAACATTTAGCTTCCCTTTCGATTATAATATTGATAGCTTTGAGTCAATAAGTCTGGATAAAACGGACAAGCTTGAGGGTAAACTAATAGGAATCAAAGGACAATATCTGATATTTGAAAATGGAAAAGTGATGAATGTTCGTAAGCATAATGGTTATTTAATATCTCTAGAAACGGAATAAGCTGATGAATCAGGAAGATTTTAATTCAACACTTCAGAAATGCCGAAATCTTTGTAGTAAATCGGAGAAATGTGCTTTTGATATTAAGCAAAACCTAATAAAAAAAGAAGTTTCGGATAATGATATTGATAAAATCATTGCAATTCTCATCAAAGAAAAATTTATTGATGATGCCAGATATACTGAATTCTTTGTCAATGATAAAGTAAAGTTTAATAAGTGGGGAAAAATTAAAATCAGATATGCATTAAATCAAAAAGGTATTAATAATAAGATTATTTCTAATGCAATTGATAAAATAAACAACGAATATTACTTTGAAATACTCACAGACTTATTGATTCAAAAAAATAAAACTATCAAAAATAAAGATTTTATTCAAACCAAAGCGGCTCTTGTTAGGTTTATGTCGAGTCGTGGTTTTGAGTACGAATTAGTAATGAAAGCTATAGAGACACATATTAAAATCAAATAGTTTCTTATTTTTGTAAAAAAAATACAATATGTTAACTGCAGATAAACTTAAAGATGCTAAAAAACGCATTGATGCGTTGAGGAGGTATCTTTGACATTGATAATAAGAAAGAATTTGTTGAGGCAGAAGATTTAAAGACTCAGCAGTCCGACTTTTGGAACAATCCAGAGGAAGCAGAAAAAATCCTTAAAAAAATAAGTAAAGTAAAAAAGTGGATCGTAGAATACAATGCTGTTAGCAGCAAATTTGACGATGTAGAAGTGCTTTTTGATTTTTACAAGGCTGAAGATGTTAGTGAAGATGAAATGGATAGTGAATTTTCAAGTCTATTGAATTTAATTGAAGATCTTGAGTTGAAAAACATGCTTGGTAGTGAAGAAGATGGATTAGATGCAGTTATTACGATAAATGCAGGCGCAGGAGGCACAGAAAGCAACGATTGGGCAGAGATGTTAGAACGAATGTATTTGCGATATGCTGAGGATAATTCATACAAAATCCAATTAATGGACAGGCAGGAAGGAGATAGTGTAGGAATTAAATCTGTTACCTTTAGTGTTTCAGGTGATTTTGCATATGGTTACTTAAAATCTGAATCAGGAGTTCATCGATTAGTAAGATTATCTCCGTTTGATTCTGCTCATAAGCGACACACATCCTTTGCATCTGTATTTGTTTACCCATTAGTCGACGAAAACATTACTATTGAAATAAACCCTTCAGAAATTGAATGGGACACATATAGAAGTAGCGGTGCAGGTGGCCAGGGAGTAAACAAAGTTGAAACTGCAGTCAGGCTAAAGCATATCCCATCTGGAATAGTAATTGAAAATAGCGAAACAAGAAGTCAACTTCATAATCGTGAAAATGCAATAAGATTATTGAAATCCCAACTCTACGAACTTGAGCTTCGCAAAAAACAAGAAGAAAAAGACAAATTAGAAGGTCAAAAACGTAAAATAGAATGGGGATCTCAAATCAGAAATTACGTTTTACATCCATATAAAATAGTAAAAGACTTACGAACTAATCATGAAACAGGGAATACTCAATCTGTTTTAGATGGTAATCTTGGAGAATTTATCAAAGCATATTTGATGGAATTTGGGGGGAAATAAATATATTTAATCTTACAAACTCAGGTTATTAACCTGAGTTCGATTCAAAATTTGGAGTTCAGATTTCATAAAGATCTAATAATCAAGGCAAATTTTGCAGGGCTAGCGAGCTAGCTCCCCAATAATTTCTTTTAAACTACGGATTTTTGTAATTTGCCCAATAGATTTACTAGCACACCAAACAGTTTTATAGGTAGCCTGAAAAGCTGCCTTAGATAATCGGGACTGACCATTACGAGTAATTATTGCTTTTGCAGTTTTCTTCAAGAATGTATTTTTATAAACCAAATACTCCAGAAAGTTTGGTTTTGTTCCAATTGTTTTAACATAATCTGTATTAATTACCGTTGTCGGTGCACCAGATAATTTTCGTGTAAGTACAATATCCTCTTTACCATATTTGATTAGAGCATGTTTATATTCGTCAGATACAGGGCATTCGTGAGATGCGATAAAAATTGTTCCTACAGATGCTCCGGCAGCTCCAAGGCCCATTATTTCCTTTAAATCTTTATTATTGGCAATTCCTCCAGCATTAATAACAGGAATATTACATTCTTTTACTAAAGTTTTTATTAAATCTTCTTTTGTTTGAGTTCCCGAATGTCCACCGGCAGAGCTATTTACGGCAATAATGGCATCTGCGCCAAGATTTTCCACTTTTTTAGCAAATTTTAATTCCGTCACATCGCAAAATACTTTAACTCCTAGCTTATGAGCTCTTTCGATAATTTCTTTAGGATTTCCCAAAGATGTGATAATAAATGCTGGTGGATCTACTAAGCATGCGTCAAGTTGTTGCTTAAGTTTTGTATTTGATCGATTAGCAATAATATTAATCCCGAAAGGTCCGTCAATTTTGCTTTTCAATGACTTAATTGCATTTGTAAGCTCCTCAGGTTTTCGATAATTCATAGCAGGAATTGCAGCTGTAATTCCATTATTTACAGCAATTTCTACCATTATTTCATTTGTTACCAGAAACATAGGAGCAAGTATCACAGGATACTTAATTCCAAGAATTTTATCTAAAGTATCCATTATTTTTTGCTGTTTCCCGGTTTTTGAAAGATTACACTCTTTGCTAATCCAATTTTATTAAAAAAATATAAAAATGAAGTCTCAATAACACCTAGTCCATATTTAACACTTCTACTAAAATTTATAGATGATGCTTCATCAAAATATTTTGTTGGACAGGTAATTTCAGCAATTTCGAATCCTGCATAAAAAATCTGTGCAAGCATTTGATTATCAAAGACAAAATCATCCGAATTACTATTGTATGATATAGATTCTAAAACTGACTTTGAAAAAGCTCTGTATCCGGTATGGTATTCAGATAGTTTCTGCCTCATCAAAACATTCTGGGAGAATGTCAGCATTCTATTAAAGACGTACTTATAAAAAGGCATTCCACCTCTTAATGCTCCACGGCCAAGAATTCTGGAACCCAGCACACACTGATAAACATCATTGGCAATAAGATATGCCATAGACTGGATAAGCTTTGGAGTATACTGATAATCGGGATGAAGCATAATCACAATATCAGCATCTAACTTAAGTGCATTATTGTAACAAGTTTTTTGATTACCACCATAACCTTTGTTATTGTCATGCACAAAGATGTTCTTAATTCCAAGTTCTTTTGCTTTCCCAACTGTATCGTCCGGGCTATTGTCATCCACTAAAATCACATCATCAACAATATCAAACGGGATCTCATTATATGTTTGCTCCAATGTTAATTCTGCATTATATGCAGGAAGGACAACTACCACTTTTTTATCTTTTATCATTGTGCTGCTTGTTTTTGTTTTAATTCTTCTGATTTTGATAAATATAAATTCGCATTTGGAATATCTCCAATTTGCTGATAAGTAACTCCAAGATTAAAGTATGTTTGTGCATCGTTTGGATCTAATTCTATTGCTTTAGTAAAAAACTGAATTGCCTTATCATAAAGGCCTTTCATACCATAAGCTACTCCCATATCTTTATAAAATCCAGAAGATTTATTGAAATTCATATTATTTGCTTTCTCAAGATATAAAAATGCAGAATCTAATTCATTCTTATATTTTCCAAAAAGCACTCCCATAAGATAATATGCTTCACCAATTTCTGGTTTTACATCAATTATCATTCTGCAAGATTTGATAATTTCGTCAGGAGTTGAAGGAGTTTCCCCTTTTGGGAGTAAGTTAAATGTATTCTGAATTACAATTCTTGAATTTCTTATCGCAATACTATGATAAGGTCGTGTTCGCAGAACATTTGCATAAGCTTCAAGAGATTTGGCAACATTAAGGTTATACTCATAATTTGCATTTCCAAGAAGATTTGAAGCATCTACATAATCGGGATATATTGATAGTGATTTTTCCAGATAGCTAATTGCCTGCACGCACATCTGATCATGAATAGCTTTATTGTTTTTATTTTCTGGCTTTTGAGCTTCTTCGATCAATTTACCTCCTGCCGAACAATTACTTTTTGCAGAATTAGTACTTGTTTGTGAATCTGTACTAAACAAGACAAAATCGTTTTCCCAAGCTCTGTTTCTACTAATTGTTTTTGTAGAATATAATCCCAAAATCACAATCATAACAAATCCGGTAACGTATTTTAATGTCGATGTTTCTTTTATAATTTTTGGAAGATATTTTGATATCAACCAAGCAAGAATTAGACAAAAACCAATTGAGCTAATAAATACAAAACGCTCATTCATAAATGTTCCTACTGGAAAGAAAATATTCGACACAACCGATAATGGTATTAAATATAACCATATTCCATACGAAAACATATCTTTCTTTTTTATCATGCCCCAAACAGCAAAAATCCCTATCATAAGATATAAAAGAAATGGGACAAATGCTTTTGGATTTGTAGCACTAATAATTTCTATCTGATGTGGATAATAATCATAAGTAAGAGGATGAGGGTAGACAAGTAGCTTTACGTAAACCCAAAGTGTATAAAAAATTGTCGCGTATTTTTTTTGACTATCTGTATAAATAAATGGGTTATTCATTATTTCAGGGTAAAAGTAGCCATTACCCCATGAACTAACACCTCCGTCGTTATATATACTTTGAACATAAAGGTAATATCCTTTTTCTTTAATTAATCCACTTACATTAAACGGTTTTTCATTAGATGTGCAATCAATAACATCACCTTTTTCAACTAAGGGATTTATAGCCTTTGTAGACACTTTGACATTCCAGGACTCAGCACTTTTATCAACCCAAATAATTTCAGCTTCAGGATAGCTTACATTCTGTACTAAGATATATTCTGGTTTAGAATTTTTAATTAGAGCTTCCTCATTTTCACTGTTTGGTTGTAGCACTGAACTCCTAATTAATAAAAACATTCCGGCAACAATAACCAAAGGTGTAATTGAAATTAATATCTTTTTAATAGAGTTGTCAGTAAAATAATATAATGTGATAGGAATCACTGCCAAGAAGGTAATTGCATTTTCTTTTGACAATAAACCTAGGAATAATGATAATGATGACAATATTAAAAAGTAGAATTTTTTTCGATCAAAATATTTAATTGAAAACCATAATGCTCCCAGAGAGCCCAGCAAAGTCATAATCTCATCACGACCCTTGATGTTTGCAACCGCCTCAGTATGAATTGGATGTGCCAGAAAAAGTAGTGCTGCTAAAAATGGAAAAGAGAAATACCATTTTGCATTTTCTTTTGGAGGGAATAATTTCATTAAAATCAAATACAATAAAATTGTTGTCAGCAAATAAAGTAAGATATTGATAAAATGGCTGACTCTAGAATTCGCCCTATACAATACTTTTCCGTTAGCATCTTTTACATTTTTTCCAAAGTACTCGACTTCGGCTGCAAAAGTTACTAATGATAATGGTCGATACCTGCCACCTGCAACAAGTTTCTTTTCCTGTTGAATTTGTTCCGCAGTTTTACCAGGATAACTTGTCATCCAGAATCCGACAAAAGTATCATATTTAAAAATGTCAGAAATTCCATCTGTCCCGTTCTGAGTAAACTGATTGCTTGTCATTACAATAGCATCATCAAGAGCGTAATCATTTTTTAATGTATTTCCGTACAGTACAAATGAGAATATTGATATTGCAAGAATTGCATACCAAAAGTTTCTGTTAAATTTAATTTTTTTAACAGAGGCTATAGTTTTTGCATTCACATGCTTTTCTTTAGCTGCCGCAGATGTCTTTTTATGTGGTTTGTGTTTTGACATTTTGGGATATTTTTCCCAAAAATACAAAAAATTGTGATTTTATTTATGTTTATTGGGTTCTCTGTTTATTAATGTCTTAAAAAGACTTTTGCGCAATTAAAAAAAGCTTTTGTACGACAAAAAAAAGGTTGTTGCGCGATTCCTTTCGCGTGAAAACTTTTTTTTAGTTATAACACTAAAGTTTCCTAGTAGCTGCAAGTATATTTGAGTTACAACTCAAATATACTGACTGCTTTCAAAAAAACTTCAACCTATCTATTACTTCTACCTTAAAGCTCTCTTTCTCTTCACCTGCTCGCACTTGAAAGTAGTATACTACTTGTGCAAATTGGCTTACATCAATTAAAGTTTCTTGATATCCGATATGATTTGCAAATTCAGTTTTAAGTATGTTATGTCAATTATAGAACTAATCATTAATTCGCCATTATTCATCCCATATTCGTCATTCTTATGTTCTAAGATATTAGTAAATTGCAAAAACCCAAAAAAAGCAAACTTATGAACAAAAAAATGACTTAAAGGATAGACTAATTGAATATTCTGTATTAATAATCAAATTTGTTAACTCTCTCGATAACTCAAAAGCTAGCACAGTACTTGGTGGACAATTGCTTCGCTCAGGAACATCTCCTTCTTTAAATTACGGTGAAGCTCAAGATGCCGAATCTCCCAGAGATTTTATTCATAAAATGAAAATAGGGCTAAAAGAGTTAAGAGAATCAGAAATCAATCTTAATATAATCTCAAGAGCTGGGCTTTCAAATGACAATGCATTAGTCGCATATGGAATTGCAGAATCTAATGAACTAATATCAATCTTTGTTACAAGCATTAAAACTGCAAGGAAAAATGCGAATTTGTGAATACGGAATTTAGAACTACGAACAAAGAAGGACGAACAGAAGGAACGACGAATTTAGAACGTCGAAGGGTGAATTACGAATTAATTACCTATTCACTTCAACTTTAAAACTTTGCTTCTCTTCCCCTGCTCGCACTTGAAAGTAGTATACTCCTTGTGCAAATTGGCTTATATCAATTAAAGTTTCTTGATATCCGATATGATTTAAAAATTCATTTTTAAGTATGTTATGTCAATTATAGAACTAATCATTAATTCGTCATTCTTCATTCCATATTCGTCATTCTTATGTTCTAAGATATTTGTAAATTGCAAAAAACCCCAAAAAGCAAACTTATGAACAAAAAAAATGACTTAAAGAATCGACTAATTGACTATTCTGTATTAATAATCAAATTTGTTAACTCTCTCGATAACTCAAAAGCTAGCACAGTACTTGGTGGACAATTGCTTCGCTCAGGAACATCTCCTTCTTTAAATTACGGTGAAGCTCAAGATGCCGAATCTCCCAGAGATTTTATTCATAAAATGAAAATAGGGCTAAAAGAGTTAAGAGAATCAGAAATCAATCTTAATATAATCTCAAGAGCTGGGCTTTCAAATGACAATGCATTAGTCGCATATGGAATTGCAGAATCTAATGAACTAATATCAATCTTTGTTACAAGCATTAAAACTGCAAGGAAAAATGCGAATTTGTGAATACGGAATTTAGAACTACGAACAAAGAAGGACGAACAGAAGGAACGACGAATTTAGAACGTCGAAGGGTGAATTACGAATTAATTACCTATTCACTTCAACTTTAAAGCTCTCCTTCTCCTCTCCAGCACGAACTTGTAAATAGTAAACTCCTTGAGAAAACTCACTTACATCAATTGTTTGTTTTTGGTAACCGGAATGATTTGAGTATGCAGTTTTATAAACAACTTTTCCTAAACCATTTACTAATGTAAGTGCAACATCCTCAGGATTTGCTGTAATAAACTCACAAACTAGCTGATCGTTTACAGGATTTGGATAAGGTTGGAAAACCATAAGATTTTCGACATTTGTATTGCAAACGGAATTGTTTTCCAAATTCATATCTGTGTAAATTCCATAAGTAGGATCAACTGCTTCGACACAAACCACATCAGGATGCTGTCCGTCGGCCAAATATGGCTTGAACGTAAATGTATAATCCATTACCTGACCGGATTCGAAATTCTCTATCGTTTCGCGATAAACTTTTCCATTCCCAAGACTAAGGTCAAGATTTAGCTCCTCGACAGGTAAAGTTCCATTATTTATTATGTAAACTGATGTTTTAAGATAATCTCCATCCATTTCGGTTCGTAATGAGTACAGAATAATATCCATTAATGGAACTACCGGACTTATTTTCATTGATTCGATATCTGAACAACCATATTCATTTAATACTGTTAGCTCAACAACATAAGTTCCGCTATCCTGAAATACAAAATATGGATTTTCATCTGTCGAGAATACTTCCCCATTAATCGCCCATGAATATGCATTAGCATCTTGAGAATTATTTGTAAAATCAATCCATAAAGGAACAGCTCCCCAGGTACGACTCGCTAAAAATTCTGAAATTGGCTTTTCATGAACAATAAGAGTATTATTTACTGTAGTACTGCATCCTAAATCGCTTTCAACAGTAAGACTTATCGGATAGCTACCAGAGTCTGAAATACCGCAATCAGGAGATGCAAGCTCAGATTCAAATATAACAGGATCTCCAATTTCCCATTGATAAGTAGCAATATTACCTGATAAAAGACTTACATCAGGGACAAGACCAAATCCATTTTCTTCGCATGCATGAAGAGAAATAATTTCGACATCGGGATTATAAAATATCTCAACTTCCTGAGACGTGTTTAACTCACAACCATTTGCATATCTTATACCGAGAGAGACATCATATGTACCAGCAGCAGTATAAGTATGTAAAGGACTAGTTTCTGAACCCGTAGAAGAACCATCACCAAAATCCCATGTTTGGGATTGAACAGGAGCAATTGGATTGTATTGGGTTTCGTTTATAAAGTAAACTTCATCACCCAAACATGTATTTTGAGAGCTGAACATCGGTAATGCTGCAGGTTTAACAAAAACTTCGAGTTTTGCCGAATCTGCACAACCGGCATCGGTGATGCTGATAAGTTGGACGGTGTGAGAACCAGAGGTGGTTGCTTCAGCTACGTTGACTTCGACTCCGCTCAGCCAACTTGCAGGGAATTCCCAATTCTCACTTATTATTGTACCACCATCAACAGTTGATGTAGAGGTAAATTCAATTTCGGTATTTTGACAGACCAGTTCGGGTGTAAAAAACACTGTAGGTAGAGGATAGATTGTTAGATTTTGAGAAATAAAATCGCCACAACCATCGTCTGTTTCTATTGACAAAATAACTTCAACTTCGCTGGCTTCGACTACGCTCAGCCAGCTGGGGTTTTGTTCATTTGAGAAGATTTCGCCATCAATTGACCATTCCCAAGAGTTAATTATACCGCTGGAAGATGTTGAAAGGTCGGTAAAATTTACCGGATTTTGTGCACAATGTCCAAGACTTTCGAAAGCAGGAACAGGAACAACTCCGTTTATGTTTACATTTATTGTATCACTTGCTACGCAACCACGCCAGTTAGTTGTAGTTACGGAGTATTCACCTGATGTGCTTAAAACAATTTCAGAGCTCGTTTCCGCAGTACTCCACTCCCAGCCTACAGTTTCGTCGGCATTTGAGACAAGCATTAGTCTGTTTCCTGCACAAAGTGTTGTGTCTGCCGGACCAATGGAGGCTGTTAATTCATAATTATCTAAAATAAAGTTAATTGTATCAGTTTTATACTGACAACCGACAGTATCTGTAAGTATTGCAGCATATTGACCCTCTACACTCATTTCGAGTGATTGCGTAGTTTCTCCGCTACCAAACCACTCATATGTATAATCTCCGGCAAGTTCAAGATCCCAAACCAATGTTTCTCCAAGACATGCTAAAGTATCTGTATATTCATTTACCTGTGGATAAAACACTCTGATATCGTCACTGCTCTCAAAACCAAAAATATCTGTAACGGTAACGGTGTAAAGCCCCGGTTTGTTTACATGAATAATACTGTCTGTTTCTCCAGTACTCCACTCATAAGACGTAAACCATGGTTTATACGCAGTTTTGATTGCTGTGTCGCAGAAACCGTAAGTAATTCGGAAGTCATGACCGAGATTTACTGGTGGAAAATATTTATCGTGTAGGTATAGTTCAACTTGTTGCCTGTCTTCATCTGATAATTCAGTATTGTAAAGTATTATTTCAGATATATCTCCATTGAAAAACCTTGCATCCAATGATGATTTTGCCCCTACAGTAAGCCCAGACAAGCCATTGCTTCCAATATCTGAACCAGTCCCAATTTCAACAAAATTATCGTATAAATGAGATGTTTCTCCACAAATAAATGAACTTAAAGTCAGGTTATCATTAACAGGATTATCAAATTGAATTCCTCCAATTGAACCAGCACTAAATATCATTGTGTTGATTACAGAATATGGGAAGTACATGTATACACCTTCTGAAGAAATCCCATCGAAAATATTTTGAGATTTTAGAATACTATTCTTCCAAACGACAAAACCAGTAATAGGTTGGTCAATAGTTTGTCCAAAATCAACATTTAAGTAATCATCAACACCATCATATCGAATAAAATCATTTGGAAAAATATCATTTTGAATAATTTCTGGTCTACTATCGACGTTTGCCTGAATAAAGTCATTCCCATTTCCACTTAAATCAATCCACTCTGAAACAAAACCACCTTCATTAACAACACTTGCTGGCTCACTCCAAATTAAAAGATTTTCATATTGATTTGGAGAAAAGATATAGAATTCAAATATCTCAGAGTCGAATTCATTTAAACATGGGTTCAACCCTATAACTTTCCAATAAACAGTATCTGTAAAACCTGTTAGATCTATATTTAAATTCGTTTCAGAAATCCATCCAGAATCAAATTCTAAAACATCAAATTCACTACTATATGAAATTAACACCTTATAACTCAGCGCATATAAATCTTGATTCCATTCAAAAACAAAGTTCTGAGCACTTACTATTGAATAATTTACAGGATTTATACAACTCGCATTCATTACATCTGGATAAGAATCTAGCACATCTACCATAGTAGAAAATGATGAAAAACAAGAATTATCTAAAACTACTTCCAATTCCACATCAAATTCCCCACTAGACGGAAAGGTAAAACTAAAATTCTCAGCAGCCCCCTCATCATTACCTTCGACAAACCATGTATATTCGGAAATACTAGCTCCAGATGGCACAACAATTTCTGATAAAAAATCAACTTGTACTCCTGTACAAATCTGATTATAATCATAATCTACAAATGGAATATCGTTGATAAAAACGTTAAACGAAGTATCCTTTGCGCATCCTGCCATCGATTCTACTATAAATTTCACATTTTGTTCACCAGAACTCATAAACTCCCAGCTAGCATTCTGTGTTTTTATAGTATCATTCTCATTAAATATCCACTGCCAGTCAGCAATATCACCTAGGGGAGTAGAAGCATCAGTAAAAACAGTATGGTCTCCTAGGCAAAAATTAGAAATGGTAAAATCAGGAGTTGGTGCTGCCCCAATTATTGTAACAATAATCGAATCCCTGGCAATACAACCAAAACTATTTACAACATCTATTTTCTGCCACCCATCAGTATTTACATATTGATACGATTCGGTACTTCCTCCAGGAGTCCACAAAAAATCTACACACAATTCCTCACCATTTATCAAACTAATTGTGTTACCAGAACAAAGAGATGTATCATTTCCGAGCCAGATTTCATTTGAAAAGCTATCTACATCAACAAAAAAGTTTTCTGTAACAGAACAACCATAAGAATCAGATATTTCCACCCAATAATTACCCTCTTGTTTATAATATTTTTCGGTATCAGTGGACAAGTCTGACCATAGATAATCAAAAGTACCTGTTAATCCAGCATCATACAAAACAGAATCGCCTAAACAAATGGTTGTGTTTTGAATATTGGGATTAGGGAATTGAACGTTAATAGTGTCATATTTAGTTCTACCAAAAGCATCTTTTGCCTCTACATAATACTCCCCTGTTTCATTCACAAATATTGTATCATTTGTTTCTCCTGTCGACCATAAAATATCTGAAAAGCTTTGATCAATTATCAATAATGTATCACAAAAGCTATCATCAACATTGATATCATACCCCAAATCCAATGGTGCTGCATACTTATCCATTAAATAATTTTCAACCATTTGTCTGTCTTCTTCTGAAAGATTTGAATTATAAACAATCATCTCTGCAATATCCCCAGCAAATGGTCGGGAGTTATTATAATTTGCTCCAACTGTCAGTCCTGCCAATGAGTTTGAACCAACAGTACTACTTGATCCCTTTAGATTTCCATTATCGTACATTTCCGATGTACTATCAAAAACCAAACTACTAATAGTCAAATTTGTAGTTACATCTTTGTTATAATTAAGGCCTATTCCTACTCCTCCAGCGATAATAGCCAATGCATTAGTAACCGAATATGGGTAATAAAACGACATTCTATCTGTTCCATCAGTTCCATCAAACAAATTTTGTGCTTTAGACACACTTAATTTCCAAACAATAAAAAATGTTACTGCTTGATCAAATGTTTCTCCAAAATTAGCTATAAGGTAATCGTTACTACCATCAAATTGAACTGCTGTATGTTCATTATAAATACTACTTGTTTGTATTGGTCTATTTATAGCATTAGTTTGGTTAAGATGAAAACCATTTCCACTATAATCTGTCCATTCAGAAACAAACCCTGCAGTAAGTACAACACTGTCTGCTATATACCAAGCCTTTAAATCAGTCGTAGAAATTTGCGCAAAAATTAAGCTAGAAGATAACAGAAAAGGCAATATAATTAGCAATCTTGTTTTCATAATTTAGAAATGAATTTATAACAAATATACGATGTTTTTAAAGAAAAGATGCCTTGAATTGTAAAAACATTAACTTGTAAATGAAACATATAGGTATAAAAACATGAGTTTGTTTCCAAACTTCATTAAACTAAAAATTATATTACTATTTTTGTAGAGTATAAACACAAAACTGAATTAAAATGAAAGTATTAGTAACAGGTGCAGATGGTTTTATTGGCTCACATTTAACAGAAATGCTATTAGAACAAGGAAACAAAGTTGTTGCTTTATCATATTATAACTCTTTTAACAACTGGGGCTGGTTGGAAGGGCTTGAGCACGAAAATCTAGAAATCATTACAGGAGATGTCAGAGATCCTCACTTTTGCAAACATATTACAAAAGATATTGACACTGTATTTCATTTAGCTGCATTAATAGCAATACCTTACTCTTACGTTGCCCCTGATTCTTATGTTGACACGAATGTAAAAGGAACTTTGAATATGTGTCAAGCTGCGAAAGAAAATGGTGTGAAAAGAATTCTTGTCACTTCAACAAGCGAAGTTTATGGTACTGCTCAATATGTACCAATCGATGAAAATCATCCAAAACAAGCACAATCCCCATATTCTGCTTCAAAAATTGGTGCAGATGCTATGGCAATGAGTTTTTACAACGCATTTGAACTGCCAATTACAATTGTGAGACCATTTAACACTTATGGACCTAGACAATCAGCAAGAGCAATTATCCCAACAATAATAAGTCAAATTGCTTCGGGTAAAAAAGAAATAAAACTTGGAGACTTAACTCCTACCAGAGATTTTACTTTTGTTAAAGATACTTGCCAAGGCTTTATTAAAATCTCAAAATGTGATAAAACAATAGGGAAAGAAATAAATATTGCAAGCAATTATGAAATTTCTATGAGAGATACTTTAGAATTAATTGCCAAACTAATGGATTCTGATGTAAAATTCATCGAAGATACTCAAAGACTACGTCCAAAAAATTCTGAAGTATTTAGATTATGGGGAGAAAATAAAATTATCAAAGAATTAACAAATTTTGAAATCAAATATCCTATAGAAAAAGGCTTGCAAGAAACTATAGACTGGTTTACAGTAAAAGAAAATTTAGCAAAGTATAAAGCAAATATTTATAATGTTTAAACTGGGTTGAATTTCTATGAATAAAAAAATCGCAGTTACAGGGAGTTCTGGTTTTATAGGGAAATATTTATGTGAACTTTTAAAATCCCAGGAATTTGAAGTTATTGAAATAGATATTGACAAAGGGTTTGACATAAAAGATTTTGATACTTTTAAGTTAATTCCTGACTATGATTTTATTGTTCACCTTGCAGCAAAATCATATGTACCAGACTCGTTTGTTCAACCTCATGATTTTTATAAAACTAATATTGATGGTACTCTAAATGTTTTAGAATCTGCAAGACTTAATAAAGCGAAAGTTATTTTCTTTTCATCGTATATTTACGGTGTTCCAGAACGTCTACCTGTAAAAGAAACACACAGCAAAGCTCCACACAACCCATACGCACACAGTAAGTTATTAGGCGAAAACTTATGTAAAGCATATAATAAGGATTTTGGAGTTCCAGTAACCATATTCAGACCTTTTAACATCTACGGACCTAATCAAAGAAGCAATTTTTTAATTCCAACAATAATAGAACAGTTAGGAAATCCAGAAATTAACTTACTTGACGATAAACCCAAACGTGATTACATATATGTAACAGATATTGTAAATGCAATTCTTGCTGCAATAAAAACAGACTTAGATGGTTTTGAAAGCTTTAATTTAGGTTCTGGAAAATCATATTCTGTCAGAGATATTGCGGAAACTCTAATAAGTATAAGCAATAGTAAAGCTAAGTTATTATTTGCAAATAAGGAAAGGAAAAATGAAGTTTCAGACTGTTATGCCGATATCTCTAAAGCAAAAAAAATGCTAAATTGGGAACCTTTGGAAAGCATATCACATGGATTAAAAATGACAATAAAAAAAAAGATTTAAGAAAATGTATTTGAATAAAAAATCAATATTAGTATTTGGAGGGTCAGATTATCAACTATCGTTGGTAAAAGAATGCATGAACATGGGGTTATTTACTGTTGTAATTGATCCAAATCCAGAAGCAATTGCTCAGGATTATTGTGACGCTTTTGAGGTTATTGGAGGACAGGACTTTGAAGGAACATGCAAAACAATTGAAAAATATTCTATTGATGCAATTATTACTGCAGCTACAGACAAACCTCTTGTTATGATGGCAAGAGTTGCAAAAAAGTATGGATTAAGATTTTTTCCTGAAGAAACTGCTCGCATCTCAACTGATAAATTCTTAATGAAAGAGAAATTTATTGAAAATAATTTATCATGTGCAAAAGGTCGCCTTATTTCAAGCATACCTGATGATTTTTCATTTCCTCTTGTAATAAAACCTCGTGACAACTCAGGTAGCAGAGGGGTTATTTTTTGTCATAGTCGTGAGGAAGCGGAGCAAGTTCTTGAAGAATCAAAAAGTCATACCAAAAGCGATAAAGTCGTTGCAGAGGAAGTTATTGAAGGAACAGAATACAGTATTGAGTCTCTTCATTTCAATGGAAAATCAAAAATAATACAGATAACCGAAAAAGTTGTTACTCCATTACCATATTTTATCGAATTAGGGCATATTCAACCACCTGTTTTACCAAATAATATTCTCAGAGAAATTGAAGTACTTGTTGAAACAGTTGCAAAAGTTTTTAATTTCGAAAACTGTGGAGCACATAATGAAGTAAAAATTAAGGATGGAAAAATTACACTAATAGAAGTGAGCCCTCGAATTGGCGGAGATTTTATTTCTTCTATATTAGTAGAAAAATCTACCGGAGTAAATATGGAAAGAGCTTTAGTTCAAATCTTAATAGGAGAAGATCCTGATTTCTCTGAATTTAAAGAAAATGCTTCCGGTATATTTTTCTTCCATTTTAATGAAGGTACAGTAAAAAGGATTATGCCTGTGGAACCAATAATGGACAAATACGATGTTGTAAAATATCAATTTAATTTACAAGTAGGAACTATTATTCCAAAAATTCGAGTAGGAACCGACAGATATGGGTATTTTATTATTAATGCAGAAAACAGAACCGAACTACTAAAGAAACGGGATGAAATATTCTCAGAAATTAAAGTTGAAGTTGAATAGTTTATAAGATGAAAAAAAAAGTAGCTTTTTTAGGATCTGGAGAAATGGCAAGACATATTGCCCACTATATGATTGAAGACAATCAATTTGATGTCGTTGGATACTTTGATGATTTCACTGATAAGGGTAAAATAGTTAATGGTTTTCCAATTCTAGGGAAAATTAATGAGGTTAAGGAATCATTTAAAAATAGGATTTTTGATGAATTAATTAATGCAATTGGGTTTACCAGAATGGAATATCGTAAAGAACTTTTCGAACGTTTTGTGAACAAAGTCCCTTTTGCAACATTTATACACTCATCATGTCTGGTAGATTCTACTGCCAAAATTGGTAAAGGAGTAGTTGTTTTTCCATTTGCAATTCTATACTTAGACGCAGTTGTGGAAGACAATGTATTTATACAAATCAGGAGCTATGTTACAGACTCTATCGTAAAGAAACACTCTATGGTTTCTGGCACAGTTTCAATTGCTGGAAGATCAGAAGTTGGAGAGTGTTGTAATATCGGTATCAGCACAACAATTAGCAACGATGTTAAAATATGTGATTATGTAAGAACTGGAGCGGGTTGTATAGTAAATAAAGACATTACTGAACCTGGCACTTATGTTGGAGTACCTGCGAGAAAAATAAAAGATACAATGTAATATGATAGGGAATAATATAGTAAATACTAAACACACCATTATATCAGCATTAAAACTAATGGATGAGATAAAAAGAAAACTTCTTTTTATTGTTGAAGATAATAACAAGTTTGTCGGTGTATTAAGTTTAGGTGATATACAAAGAGCAATTATAAACCAAAAACCTCTCGACACAAATATTAAAGAGATATTAAGAATACATATAACTGTTGCGAATACTTCTCAATCATTTGAAGAGATAAAAAGGGTAATGCTTGAAAAGAGAGCTGAAGCAATGCCGGTAATAGACAACAATGGATACTTAAAAGATGTTGTTTATTGGGAAGATATAATAGATGATGAAGAAATAAAAAGCAAGAAAAAAATAGATCTACCTGTTGTTATTATGGCAGGAGGTAAAGGAACAAGATTAAAACCTCTTACTAATGTTATCCCTAAACCATTAATTCCAATCGGGGACAAAACTATATTAGAAGATATTATGGACAGTTTTGTTGAATATGGTTGCTCCAAATTCTTTTTAACAGTTAATTACAGAGCTGATATTATTAAATATTACATGAAAGAGCAAGCAGCATCAAACTATTCGTTAACCTACTTAGAAGAAAACGAGCCACTTGGTACTGCAGGAAGCTTACATTTATTAGGTGATTCAATATCTGAGACTTTCTTTGTTACAAACTGTGATATAATGATTGATGATGATTACTCAGAAATTCTTAAATATCACAAGGAAAACAAAAATGAACTAACTGTTGTTGCTGCAATGAAAAACTATTCAATTCCTTACGGTACAATCGAAACAAAAGAGAATGGTTTAATTGAATCTCTTAAAGAAAAACCAGACCTTACTTTCAAAATCAACACTGGCTTATATATATTAGAACCACATTTAATTAAAGAAATACCAAAAAATAAATTCTACCATATTACTACACTAATCGAAGACTTAAAAAAACAAAATCGACGAGTAGGTGTTTTTCCAGTTAGTGAAAACTCATGGACAGATATTGGCGAATGGAAAGAATATCTAAAGCTAATAAATGAGTAATAATAAGATTAACATATTAACACCTATCCCTTTTTGGCATCCTGGGACAAACGAACTGATTGATGGTCTTAAAAGTAATGGAAACACTGTTAATTCATTAGACATTTGGAGCTTTAACTATTTCGACAATTCAGGACAAATTCACAATCTGGTGCCTAAACTTTTTAGAGGAAAGCTTTCTCGCATATACAAACGCCTCTATCGCAAAAGAGTAATAAAAAAGTATATCCATAATGGAGATATTGTTGATATACAATGGTGTGGGCACTATTATTCCAAATATATGGACACAATCAGAAGCAGAAAAGTTAAAATTCTTGCTACACTTTTTGGTTCAGACCTATATAGAAACAATGCAGAAAACAGAAAAATTCAAAGAAAAATATTTGATACTGCTGATAGTATTGTTATGGGAATAAACATGAAGACAGAGTTTGAGGTGCATTTTAAAGGTTACTCAGATAAAATTCTTTTTGCACAATATGGGTCAAAAAGATTAGATATTATTAATAGTCTTTTAAGTAATTCTGACAAATCAATATTAAAAGAAAAATATGGAATTAGTCAATCCAAAGTTGTTGTTACTGTTGGATACAATTCTAAGCCAGAACAACAACATTTATTATTTCTGAATGAACTTAAAAAAGCTGAATCAAGCATTAAGGAAAAGTTATATTTGCTTATACCTATGACGTATGGTTCAAAGAAAGGAAGTGAATACTACAATAAACTAAAACAAACAGTTTCTGAATTAGGTATTGATCATTGCTTTTTTGAAAATAGACTAAGTGATATAGAACTTGCAGAAACAAAAATAATTTCTGATATCACTGTAAATTTACAAACAACAGATGCACTTGCAAGTTCTATAAAAGAGGCAATGCTAGCAAAAGATGTTCTACTTGTTGGAGAATGGCTACCATATGAGATCTATGTAGAATTAGGAATCTACTTTGAAAGATGCGATTTAGATAGCTTTTATAATAAATTCATTGAAATACTTAAGAACTTAGATTTTTACATTGAAAAATGTGAAAGCAATTCTGAGAAAGTCTTAAAATTCGCATCATGGAAATATATTATACCTCAATTTATAAAAAATTATAATACATAGGAAATGGCAGGAATTGATAACAACTTAACACTTGGATTAGGAAACATATCATTTGAAAAAGAATTAGGGATGTATTATCAGGATATTTCTCCTTCAATCGTTCATATCACACGAGGAGTTTTTGCCAACCTAGATGAAGATGGAATTCCATATCGAGTTGATGGAGATAAAAAGAAATACTATCCTGTTGTTATTATCCAATATGGATTAATGTGCTATGACTTAATGTTAAAAGGTGAAAATACTAAGAAAAACAAAAATATTATTAAACTATGCATTAATCACTTAGAAAAAACCAAAGGGTCTTTAAAAGATTCAATAGTTTGGACAAGTGAATCCAGAAAACAGTATAACCTTAAAGATGGCTGGGTATCTGGTATGACTCAAGGACAGGCTATATCCCTTTACCTTAGAGCTTATCAGTTATTTGAGAATAATGAATATCTTGAAACAGCTAAAAAAATATACAATTCTTTTAAATACGATTTTGATGATGGTGGATTTAAGCGTACAGATGAGTATGGTTGTACTTGGTATGAAGAATACCCAACATCTAAGCCTTCCTATGTCCTTAACGGATTTATTTATGCGATGTTTGGTATTTTGGACTTATACAGAGTTACACAAGAAGAAAAAGTGAAATCCAATTGGGATAATTGTGTTAACACACTAATAAAAAACATATATAAATATGATACTTGGTATTGGTCAATTTATGATCAAGCAAAACAACAGTTAGTAAGCTACTATTACCAAAAAAATGTTCATATACCTCTAATGCAAATAATGTATGGCTTAACTGGAAATAATATATTTGATAAATATGCAATTAAATGGCAAAAGAATTTAAATAATCCTATCCACAGGACGATTACAAAAATTATGTATAGAATACAACCCCGCATCAAGAAACTTAAATCAAAATAAATATGCGAATAATAAAGTTACTAAAATCATTATACCGAATTTCGAAAGGCCCATCACCAAATTACAATAAAGGAATGAACAGTTCTGTTGATGCGTTATCAGACTTAGTGGAAATTGGAGAAGGTTTTATTTCTGCTCCGGGATCAATAATACTATCGCATGATGCAAGTACTATTACTCATACTGGTAAATCAAGAGTTGAAAGAACTATTGTTGGGAAAAATGTTTTCCTTGGAGCGAATGCTGTAATATTACCTGGAATAAATGTAGGTGATGGAAGCATTATTGGAGCAGGTGCAGTTGTAACAAAGGATATACCCGCTGGCATGGTAGTGGGTGGTAACCCTGCCAAAGTTCTAACTTCAGTAGAAAACTATATGAAAAAATGTGAAGAACGAGATGTGTTGTATAATGTAACTGAAGATGTTCTGAAAAAACATGGCACAGGTGTTCGTGCAACTCCAGAAGAAACAAAAGCATTACTAGATAGCATCTATAAGCAGTTTGACGAAAAAGAATCAAAAAAAGACATAGATGAGTAAGATTAAAGGATTTATCGGAGAAACGTTAATCTATGGTTTTGGGAATGTATTTTCCAGACTCTTTGCAATGTTGCTAATACCCTTGTATGCTAAATTTTTAGGAAAAATAGATTACTCAAACCTTGTAATGCTTCAATCTACATTTACGATTTTAACATTTCTCCTTGCCTTAAATGCCGGTGTATTCTTCTATTATTATGAATATGATAATCTTAGATATCGTAAAATTGTTTTCACTTCGTGGTTTTATTATCAGCTAACAATAGCTTTGTTTATTTGTATAACACTATTCTTTTCATCACCATTCTTGTCAAATATTTTCGTAGTAACACCTGACAATAGCGAAGCATTAAGATGGTGTCTTGTACTCGTTGGAGTGCAGTTATTCCCATATATATTTAATATTACAAATATTAATTATTTTAGGATTGAAAGAAAACCTAAGAAAGTAGTTTTGCTTGTATTACTTGAAGCCATTTTCACAATTACTTTCGTTACAATTTCACTAGTTGTTCTAAAACAAGGGCTAATTTCGGTATTATTCTCTCAAATTCTTGCACGAACAATTGTATCATTGATATATTCCAAGCATTCGAGAATCTATATAAATATAAAGAACTTTTCACGCAAAATTCTAAAGAAAATATACCTATATACATGGCCTTTTATCTTATCAAGTATCTTTACCTGGGTAATTATAAGTATTGACAAATTTATTGGTGCACAAGCTCTAACAGATAAAACCGAAGTTGCTCTATTAGCTCTCGCAATGCAGCTTGTATTGCCAATATCTGTTTTAGCTGATATGATACGTATGGCATTGGGACCGTATGTTATGTCCATTAGAAAGGAAGACGATGCCGAAAAGTCATATCAACAAATTTTTGATCTTGTAATCTTTACCTCATCATTTGTAGTTGTTGGTGTAATTATGATATCCCCATTATTGACAGTTGTTCTAGCTGACATTACCTATATCGAAGTCATATACGTAATTCCATTAATGGCATTCTCAAAAATACTTGCTCTTTCAGCAAATCAATTTAGTATCAGCTTCAATTTATTGAAAAAGAACATTTACATACTGTATGCTGTAATTATTGCAGGAGTAAGCGGAATAATAATAAACATGTTCTTTATGAAAGATTTTGGATATATTGTATCTGGTTACTCCCAAATTGTTTCATATATTTTGATGGCTACTTTTCTGTATTTCGTCGGTAAAAGAGTGGCGAAGCTACAACTCAAACTAAGAAACAGTTTTATAGTAGTAGGCTTAGTAGTTGTTTACATTAGCATTTTACATTTTATAATCCCAATTGTCGAAGATGGTAAGTACCTCTTATTTATTGGTGTAAGTCTTGCTTTTTTAACTGCAATCTTCACGATATATATTAAGCAGCAAAAATTAAATTCAATCACAATAGTAAAGTCATTGCTGGCAAAGTATTTAAAGCGACCAAGAAACGCAGAATAATAATTATATTTGAACTGTGAAAAAAGTCTTAATCTTAGCATAGGATTTTCCTCATTATGTTTCAGAAGGAAACATGCAAACTTATAGCTGGTAAAAATTCATTGTATAGATGTATTTTACGTTTTTAAATATTTCATTTTTTAGTAACTTTACAAAATGCAAATAGCAGAGCTACATGATATATTAATACTTGGCGAATCTGAGACTGTAGAGTTTAAAAAATCGTTTAATAAAATTGTGATTGAAACCTTAGTAGCATTTGCAAACACTAAAGGAGGTAAAGTATTTATTGGAGTAAAAGACGATGCAACAATTTGTGGAGTAGATGTTTCTGAAGAATCTGTACAACAGTGGTTGAATGAGGTAAAACAAAAAACGTTTCCACAATTAATTCCAGATGTATATCATATAAACATAAAAGGCAAATTGGTTATTATTCTCTCTGTAAACGAATATCCATTAAAACCTGTTGAAACTCAAGGTAAATATTACAAAAGATGCTCAAATTCAAATCATAAGATTAATATTTCTGAATTAGCAGACTTACATTTGTCAGTATTAAATTCAAGTTGGGATTTACATATAGATAATAGCCATAATTTAGAAGAGTTGTCTTTGCATAAAATTAAAAATGCAATTAAAAAAATATCTGATTACGGAATTACTGTAACAGAAAATTCATTAGATTTTTTACGTAAAATACGGTTATTAAAGGACGATAAATTAACTTTTGCTTCTTATCTTCTTTTTAAAGAAAACGATTGTTTACTATCCACTATAGAACTAGGAAATTTTCAAGACGAAGTTATAATAAAGGATTCCGATAGAACACAAACTGATATAATCTCTCAGGTTGATATAGTTTTTGATTTTGTAATTAAGCATATAAATAAAGAAGTTATTATTAGTGGAAATCCTCAAAGCGAGCATAAATGGCAATACCCTTTAGATGCAATAAGAGAGATTATCTTAAATATGATAGTACATAGAGATTATCGATCTACTGCAGACTCTGTGGTGAAGATTTTTCCTGATAAAATTGAGTTTTTTAACCCCGGAACTCTACAGAATAATATTACGGTAAATGACTTGCTTACTAACAATTACAGCTCGTATCCCAGAAATAAGGCAATTGCAGATTTTTTTAAGAATTTAGGACTAATTGAAAAGTACGGTTCTGGTATTGGACGAATTATAAGATCTTTTGAGAATGCAAATTTACCTGCTCCCCAGATAGAATTGCTTTCTGGAGGTTTTAAAGTTACAATATTTTCTAAGGTCACCGATAAGGTCACCGATAAGGTCACCGATAAGGTCACCGATAATCAGAAGGAAATAATTAAAATTATATTAAGGGATAACAAGGTAACTACCAAAGAATTATCAGAAGAAATTGGTATATCTCAAAGAAAAATAAAAGAAAACATACTAAAACTAAAGAATTTAGGAGTGCTAAAAAGGTTTGGTTCTGCAAAATCAGGCCATTGGGAGGTAAAATAAATGAAAAAAATATTAATCATAGCATACGATTTCCCTCCATACGTTTCTGTAGGAGGCTTAAGACCGTATAGCTGGTATCTGGACTTTCATGGATTCAATCTTACACCAATAGTTGTAACCCGACAGTGGGACAACATATATGGAAATCATTTAGACTACATTGCTGCTAGTAAATCAAAAGAAACCATTATTAAAAAAACTGAATTTGGGACAATAATACAAACCCCATTTAAGCCAAATTTAGCCAATAGAATAATGTTAAAATACGGCAATACAAAATTCAAATTAGTTCGAAAACTTATTACAGCATATTTTGAATTTGCGCAATTTATTTTTAATGTTGGCACAAAATCAGGATTATACTTTGGAGCAAAAAAATACATAAAAAACAATGATATAGATTTAATAATCGCAACAGGTTCACCACACGTATTATTCAAATATGCCTCGAAACTTAGCAAGTTGAATAACATTCCATGGATTGCTGATTATCGAGATCCATGGACTCAAAGTGCCTCAAGAAGTAAAAACATTATATTGAAGAAGTGGAATTCCTATTTTGAAAAAAAATACTTAAAGAATGCATCAAGTATAATTACTGTCTCAGATTTTCTTGTTCATAAAATTTCTAGCTTAATTAAAAACAAGCCAATTGATGTTATTATGAATGGTTATAATCCTGATTTCAGTGCTAATGCACAAAAAATTGAGCAAGAAAAAAAGAGTTTACAGTTTGCTTTTGTTGGAACAATCTACCAATGGCATCCTATAAAAGGAGTTTTAAGACAATTCAATAACTTCATTGACTCAAATTCCGACATAAAAATTAAGATTAATTTCTATGGGATAAACAAAATAGACACTATTGCTAACTTAATAAATTCAGAATTCGCATCTTTAAAGCAAGTTATAGAAATACACCCTAAAACTAATAATAAAGAATTGTTAAATATTTTAGCAAAACATAATCTAATGCTACTATTTAATGATTACTGTTTAAATGGAACAAAAATATATGACTATTTAGCTATTAAAAGAAAAATTCTACTCTGTTTCAGCGAAGAAAAAGGAAAGGAATATTCTGACTTTATTTATAAATTTGAAAAAGCCCCAAATGTCAATTTTAAAATCCAGGAAGACATTATTAATGCAACAAAATCTGGAATCGTCATAAAAAACCAGAAACACATGCTACTTGAACTAAATAAGTTATGGGAAGAGTTTAAGAAAGATGGTAGTATAAAGTGCGACTCAACTGATTTTGAACAATATTCCCGCAAATCTCAAACAAAATTACTGTCTGATATTATAAAAAAACAGCTTGATGACTAAAACAATTACAAAAGTAAATATACTATGCCTTCATAAAATCACTGATGAATCTTTCCCATCTTGGCCAGGTATGCCTATAAATACTTTTGAGAAACTAATTAAATATATTTCTAAAAAATATAGAATTTGTTTGCCAAACGAGGTTATAGAAAACTCAAAAAAGCAACAATTGATTCTAACTTTTGATGATGGCTTTGAAGATTTTCACACAAATGCTTTGCCTGTTTTGAAAAAGCATCAGATCCCCGCTGTACTAAACGTTGTAGTTGATTGCATTAAGTCAGACTACCAGATTTGGACACAACAGCTAAATGACATTTTGGACTCTTATGCAAAAAGAGGTTCTGTCATAACATTAAACATTGAAAATAAAAATTATAGTTTTAATATTGACAATCAGAATGCAGAAACAACAGCATTAAACATTTTCAAGAAGCTACTTCCACTAGAAACAGAAGAAAGAAACAAAATTATTTCTGATTTAAAACAAAATGCCCCCTACGATATAAATAAAACAAAAATGATGACTGTAAGTCAGCTAAAAGAAGTTTCAGAAGCTGGAATAGTTATCGGAAGTCATAGTCTATCGCACCCAAATTTAAAAATAGTTGATGCCCAACCAAAACTTCTTGAATTTGAGTTAAGGGAAAGCAAGACTCAATTAGAAGAATTACTAGGCAAACCTGTAGATATATTTGCTTTTCCAAACGGGATGTATTCTGAACTGGCTTTAGATATTGCCAATAAAACTGGGTATAAATTTTTATTGCTTGTTGACAATAATCTGGCAGAGTTTCACCTTACTGATAAGATAGAGATTATTGATAGAATTTTAATTTATTCGAGCAATCACCTTAAGAATATTTTTAGGATAAATAATTTTCATAATAAACTAAGAAAATGGTTAAAACAGAAAGCTATTTAGGTAAAGATGATGATAAAATCATTAAATTCCTAAGTACAGATGATTTTATGAACAGTTCAAATAGTCCGGGCGACAGTGTTATTGCCAGCATATTAGATTATCAAAGGCAAACAAATAACTTTGATCAAATTAGAGGCTCAATGCTACTTAATGAAAATAGAGACATTGTAGGCTTTCTCGGGACAATAGCTATGCCAGCAACATATCGTACTCAAAAATACCATTGTGTACAAACTTCATCTGCTTTTGTAAATAAAGAATATCCTGGTAATTTTAAGAAAATTCTAAATCATTTTGTAGAAACAAATAAAGGAGCTCCTACATTTACAATATTTCCTGTTCCCAAAATTTTTTCTACGTTTGAAAGAATGGGATTTGTTGAAGTTAATCCTGAGCGTTTTAAAAGCAATAATTATATAATTCAAGACTATGTAAGCTTTTTAAAAGAACTATTAAAAAACAAGATACTATTTAGATTCCTTTCGTTACCTATAGGTTTTGTAGCAAACTTATTATATTGCAATAAGACAAAACAAAGTAAGCTCAAGTCTCAATTACTGGTTGACTTCTCTAACGATTATTCAAAGATTGAAATTGATTATAAAAGTAGAACATCTGATTTATTTGTAATTGATTGGAATAAGGAACTTCTAGAAAATAAATTTTCAAACAAAGTCAACAAAAACAAAAGCAATATTAAGGAAAATGAAATCATACATATTTGCTGTTTTGATAATGCAAATAATATCATAGGTAGTATTGTACTTAAAAAAGTAAGAAACTATAAACGATTTATAATAAGCGACATACAAACCATTGCATCAAATAGGTCAGATATTGTAAAATCACTTATTAATGCGGCATTAGGAGAATTGAAACATTATAATTTCAATTCAATTATGTATCTAGGTATTGAGGAAATTTACTCTGAAATTATCTCAGCAAAATTTAAATGTTTCAAAAAAAGCATTGATAAAAGAGCATACTTTTTACCTGATGGTGTTATTCCTATTGAAAAAATCAGTCTTGTTTTTTCAGACGATGATTTGAATTATTAATATTATTAGATTCATTTTTAGCTCTAAAATACAACACAGCTAAACTAGAAGCAAAAAAAGGTAAAAGTGGAATTTTATATCTAACTAAAGCACCAAAATTTGCTGATGCAAGCCCTATTCCAAATCCAAATAACAAAACAAAACACATAGAAAAAATCATAACAGGATCTAAAAAAAGATTTTTAATGAACTTTCTTCTAAAAACAACATTGATCAGCATAAACATCATAAATAAACTCTCTAGTCCTGCTAATAAAATAAAAGGATTTGTTGCTTCCCAAACAAAAGGTCTAAAGATGCCAGAAACAATTGCAATTGGAGCTTTTGAAATAAGTCCTGCTGGTGTTGGATCAAATTCACCGATATCATAATAATTCTCTCCATACTGTTCACCTCTGGTAAGGTCTTGCTGTATTACTTGGGCTTTTTGAGCAGAAGACTCAATGTTCCCATAAGTACCCAAAGAAGTTGATAAACTTCCTGTTAACAATGTAAAGCCTACCACTAAGGCTGCTATTAAGAGTGGTGCCAATACAAACTTCATAAATCCAGATTTTATTCTTTTAATCTGATCAAAAAACAACCAAACTAATAAACCTGGAATTAGAGCCATAAATATATAGGCTTTGACATTTACAATTAGTACAGCTCCAAGAAATAAAGCTATAATATATTTTAGCTTTATTTTTCTTTCGCCAAATAACATATAAAAAGAATAAACTACCCAACCAACAGCCGACAATGTCAATGTATCTTTCATTATACCAGAACTCCAAAACAATACAGATGGAAAATACAATATTCCAAGTGCTAAATACCTATCTAATTTTGGGTAAATCTTGCAAAAAAATTGAAAAATTTTCCAAATGCCAGAAAAACCAATTAAGCCAGCAATAATAGAGCTTATAATGTAACTTTTATATGTTAACAAAAAAAATGGAGAAAATACTCTTGCCACAAACATTGCATTAGGATCTCTCCACATATAGTAAGCAGGATAACCAGTTTCTGTTGTGAAATATGACCAGTATTCAGGCAAATTCCCGTTTAACAGAATGTCAAAATATTTTGTACTATCTAAATAAAATAAGTTAATTAAACTGTTAATATTCCTAAAGTACCCCATACTATCACCAGGGTAAAAGAAAAATACTACAATGGCAAAAACAACGCTAACTATAGCTTTAATGGTAATAGCGAGAGGATAATATCTATAATATAATTCTTCCTTTATCTTTTTTTCTTTTCTTCTCCATGCAAACATATAAATAAACGATAACAGTATTGGCACTACGAGTAGGTCATATACTGTAATATTTAAATCTGGATGATATGGATGTTGAAAAATTATCATATTTTTTGATATGAAGCAAAAGTAAAAAAAAATAATTAGTTTTGTCACATAAAGCAATTACAATGATAAAGAAGGAGAAACTGGTCTTATTACATTCTATTCGAGGTTTTGCAGCACTAATTGTTGTTATTGCTCACTCAAAATTTCCTTTCTGGTGTGGTGGGCAGGAATACATTAAAGCATTTCCTAGAAATTCATGGAATCCTTTTGACTACTTATTGTTTACGCTAGATATGTTTACATCTAATGCAACAGTAATGGTAATTATTTTCTTTGTATTAAGTGGTTTCTTTATTGCTTATAGTTTTGAAATGAATACATGGAAACTAACCAATTTCTATGTAAACAGATCTATCAGAATTTACTCTCCTTATTTAGGGTCAATCATATTTACAATTATACTATTTAAACTTGCCACAGTAATCAATCCAGAACTATTTGCAAGTATTAATCCAAGAGAGTATAATCAAGATTTGATTCATGCAAATAAAAATTTTAATTTTAAAACGCTTGCTTACACATTAGGCTTTGTTTCTAATCCTGTTTACATCGGATATAATTATCCATATTGGTCTCTTTTAACAGAGGCTATGTTTTATGTCATTGCTCCAGTTTTCATAAAGAAACCTAAATTATTTTTACTTATCACTTCAATTCTAATGGTATTAGGGTTTATTTCAATAAGTATTTTTGATTCTTGGATTTCTTTTAGCCCATTGGTTCAATTCTTAACAACTTATTCTGTATTTTTTGCTCTCGGGTATTTTACATTTTGGCTAATATTCAAGTATAAAATTCAAGACAAGTTAAAAAATGTAAATGTTTGGTTGTTTAATATTACTGCAATAATAACCCTTTTAACATCTATGTATGGTGGATTCTTTGTTTCTCATAAAATTACATATATAGGAGGTGGTATTTTCACGTTGATTATGATTTATAGAATGATTGTCTACCCCGTAAAAGTAACTTTTATGCATAAGTTTTTTATCTCTATGGGAAAAATCTCATACTCAATGTACCTCATACATGTACCGATATATATTCTAATCTACTCTATTCTCGTAAAATTCACTGGACAAGAAGTTTTCTATTCACGAATTTATTGGATTCCAGCAGCAATTGCTGTACTAGTGTCCTATCCATTCTATTATTTGGTTGAGCATCAATCATTGAAGCTAATTAGGAGGTATAAGGGATATTTGAGGAAGAAAGGTTAGTAATTCTTGATTATCATTTCCTCAGTTAATCGATTACACTTCGAGAGCATTCCGACTATGGTCAATATACTACTTCAGGATAAAATCGGTTCATCGGTTGTCTGTTCTAGCCAGAATTATTAACCTTATTTATGAAAAGACTGAAGAAAAATTAGCAACATTCAATAAACAACATTCAATAAACAATAATCAACAAACAATTAAACAGATCAACAAATCAACAAATGTCATTGTTTTATTTCTTATGCAAAATGGATTATTGGAACTAATTTCAGATTAACTTTAGTCACTCTAGCTCACTTTAGTCACTTTAGCTCACTTAACTTTGAAGGACGAAGGACGAAAGACGAAGAACGAAGGACGAATTTCGAATTGTGAATTTCGAATTGTGAATTTCGAATTAATGAACTACGAATGAGCTTTGGTGATAGCTAATACAATTGTTCGATTGTTAATCTGTTCTGACTTCATTGTTTGAGTTCTATTGCAAAATGGATTATTCGAACTAATTTCAAATTAACTTTAGCTCACTTAACTTTGAAGGACGTAGGACGAAGGACGAAGGATGAATGACGAAGGAAGAAGGAAGAAGGAAGAATGATGAATGACGAATTAATGAACTACGAATTTCGAATTGTGAATTTCGAATTAATGAACTACGAATGAGCTTTGGTGATAGTAAATAAAATTGTTCGATTGCTCTGAGTTCGATTGTTAATCGGTTGATCAGTCCAGCGGTTCATGAATATTTAAGCTGTCTTAAGAAATAATTTGCTTGAAATCGTGCAAATATGACCTCCAATTATTCACTTCTGTTTCTTTACTGCGAATTTGCTTTTGATTTCCAGCATAAATTAGAGCAGAATTTTTAATTCCACTAAGTTTGCTCCAATATTTCAGATTTTTAAAAAAGTCATTGTTTATTGTTTTTCCCGATTTTATTACTATCGGGAATAATTTCCCTTCAACATCAATTATCACATCAATTTCATGTCCGGTTTTATCTCTCCAATAATATATTCCAGGGAGCAATCCCAAATTAGCATATTGCTTCATAAATTCTGATACTAGCATATTTTCAAACAATGCTCCTCTCAAATAATGAGTTTGCAATTGATTAACATTGTGTATTCTAAGTAAAGAAAATGCCAAAGAAGTATCATAAAAGTACAATTTAGGCCTTTTAACAATTGTCTTATTAAAGTTCTTATAATGAGGCTTTAATAAATAAACGATATAACTACTTTCCAGAATACCAATCCAAGATTGAATTGTTTTTATATCAACACCTGCCTCAACAGACAAAGAACTATAATTTAATTCTTGTCCACATCTACCAGCAACCAATGACATAAAACGCTCAAAAACAAACAAATTACTTATGTTTTTAATTTGCCTTACATCTTTTTCAATATAAGTTCTGATATAATTTTGAGCCCAATCACTAATCGGAATTTGCTGGTTATAAACCGGAGGGTAAAATCCTTTAAACATTAGTTCATCATCAGATTCTGGAACCTCATATTCGTTTAATTCTTCCAAACTAAATGGGAATAATGTCATTGAACCTATCCTACCTGCAAGAGACTGAGAAATAGATTGCTGAAGTAAATAATTATTCGATCCTGTAAGTATGTATTTCCCCTTTTCATATGAAGAGTCTACAATTTCTTGCAAATATGAAAAAAGTTCAGGAACTCTTTGAATTTCACCAAATATTGCCCCGTTTTTATATGTATTTAAGAATCCACGAGTATCTTCTAAAGCAAATCTCCGCATATCTGGATTTTCAAGACTCACGTATGATTTTTCTGTGAAAACACTTCTAACAAGAGTTGTTTTACCCGATTGTCTAGGTCCTGTAAGATTTACAATCTTAAAACTCTTAGCAAGTTCTATCAATTTAGTTTTCGCAATTCTTTGTATCATAATGCAAATATTTGGAATTATTTGGAATCAGACTCCATATTTAGACAGTTTTTTACTGGTTTGTCGTTGATCGGTTTGCGGTTGGTCTGTGTGATAATAAACCAATAATTGGTCTTAATTGAAATTTTATACAGTAATATTGGCATTTTGAGTAAAGTAAGAAATCTGGTAAGATGTGTATGAATTTCAGTTTTAATTTGTTTTATGGAGAAAATGTTTATATTGCGAATTTTCTCGCAACGATTTTTTTCGCAAAATATCTTGACTTGAGAAATTCTTTTTGTATCTTTGCGATAATATTCGCAACGAAATTATTCGCAAAATAAAACACTTTGATATGGAAAATCCTTTTAAGTTTGGCTCTATTGTACAGGGAGAATATTTTACAAACAGAATAAAAGAAATTGATGAGATATCAAGAATTATCTCAAGTAAAAATCATTTAATATTAATTTCGCCAAGACGTTTTGGGAAAACCAGTCTGATAAAAAAAGTTATTACTCAAAAGAAACACAAGCAAATTTTTATAAATCTTCAGGCATTTAATAGCGTCGAAGAATTTGCATCAAAATTACTAGCAGAGATTTATAAAGTTTTTACAGTTCAAAAACTTGCTGATTACATCAAGAATTTTAGAATTATACCTGGTGTGAGTGTAAATCCTATGAATAATGAGGTATCAGTATCATTTTCTCCGGCTAACGAAAAACATATAATATTAGAAGATGTTTTTAACCTATTAGATAAACTATCCCGTAACAAAAAAGTAATATGTGTATTAGATGAGTTTCAGGATATTTATCGCTTAGACAAAAGTTTAGTTAGAATTTTGAGAACAATTATGCAAGAACATCAAAATGTTAATTACATTTTTTTAGGTAGCGAAGAGTCAATGATGAAATATATTTTTGAAGATGTAAAATCACCATTTTATCACTTTGGACATTTAATGAATTTAGAGCCAATTACAAAAGACGATTTTACAAATTTTCTAAGTAATCGATTTAAAAGTACAAAAATTAAAATTTTGTCGGATCAAATTAATGATATTATTGATTTTACACAGAGCCATCCATATTATACTCAGCAATTAGCTTTTAATGTGTGGAATAATATTGTAATAAGTGGAAATATTGAAGACATTGTAAGGAAAACTATTCAGCAAGTAGTCCAAAAACACGATAACGATTATCAACGTTTATGGCAAAACTTAAATAATACAGATCGAAAATTACTTAAAGGATTAGCATTTTTTAATTTAAGCCCACTAACATCTGAATTTGGAGTAAAAGTGGGAATCCAATCTACCAGTACAGTTTTGAGCTCACTAAAAAGGCTTACTCAAAAGGCTTATCTAATAAAAATTGAAAAGAAACATAAAATTGAAGATCCGTTTTTTGCTAATTGGATTAGGGGATTTACGGGTTAATCGGTTTATCGGTATTCGATGAGCGATTTATTGGAGCAACAAAATCATGCATATTATAAATCACATTTTCATTTTACACAAATATGGTCTACTTTATTCTTTGCCACAAGTTTTTTGCGAGATTTTTCGCAATTAATATTTTCGCAAATACTTTTATGCATGTAAACAATAAATCACAAAAAACAAACGATTCTTTATTATGAAATAGTAAAATACTATATTTGCATCTTTAAATACGTGAAAGAATGAAAATTGCAGTTGCAGGAACAGGATATGTAGGATTATCAATAGCTACATTATTGAGTCAGAACCACGAAGTTGTGGCTATAGATATAATCAAAGAAAAAGTAGATTTACTAAATGACAGACTTTCGCCAATTGTTGATGCTGAAATTACTGACTTTCTAAATAATAAAAATCTAAATCTAAGAGCGACTCTAGATAAAGAAGAAGCTTATAAAGATGCCGAATTTGTTGTTATTGCTGCTCCCACAGATTACGATGAAATTAATAACGAATTTAATACTAAAGCTGTAGAATCTGTTATTTCTGACGTATTGAGTGTAAATCCAAACACTATAATGGTAATTAAGTCTACCATTCCAGTTTACTATACTCAATCGGTAAAAAAGAAATTCGGGATTGATAATATTTTCTTCTCTCCTGAATTTTTACGCGAAGGACTTGCTTTATATGACAATCTTTACCCATCGAGAATCGTGGTTGGGGAAAAAAGTAAAAGAGCCGAAACTTTTGCAAATCTTTTAGTAGAAGGCGCAATTAAAGAAAATATCGAAGTACTGTTCACTGATTCAAATGAAGCAGAAGCAATCAAGTTATTCTCTAATGCATACCTGGGACTAAGAGTTTCTTATTTTAATGAAATTGATACATACTGCGAAATAAATAATCTTAACACCAAACAAATTATCGAAGGTATGGGGCTTGACCCTAGAGTTGGATCTCACTATAATAACCCTTCGTTTGGATATGGTGGATATTGTCTGCCTAAAGATACCAAACAGCTTGTTGCAAACTATAATGGTGTTCCAAATAACATCATAAAAGCAATTGTTGATTCCAATGATACTCGTAAAGATCATATAGCAAACATGATTTTAAAACGTAATCCTAAAACTGTTGGTATCTACAGATTAACGATGAAAACAGGTAGCGATAATTTTAGAGCTTCTGCTATTCAGGGTGTGATAAAAAGATTATCGGATAATGGTGTGAAAATTATTATTCATGAGCCTGTATTGAATGATTCTGAATTCGAAGGATTTGGTGTTGAGAATAATCTTGATACTTTTATAAACACATGCGACGTGATTGTTGCGAATAGGATTACTGAGGAGTTACAGGATTGTAGGGATAAAGTTTATACTCGGGATATTTTTAGTAGGGATTAAACTATTTCATCTTTTTGCTTGATCAAAAAGACACAAAAAATCAAGAAGAAATCATCCTTCAACCCGCACAAACAAACATAAAGAACTGTAATCAACCTGGTCTAAAATCATAGTATTTTAGAAACGACATGTCGGCTTGATACACTTCTTATTATGTTTCTTTTTCTCGCCAGAGCTGGCTCGGTATTTCTTCATCCCCTGCGCTCTTGCATTAACTACAAATTTGAGTAACTTCGATAATTCTTAACATTTACTAAATTGATTATTTATCTAAAGTACAATTTATTAACAAGCCTGTATTGAATGATTCTGAATTCGAAGGATTTGGTGTTGAGAATAATCTTGATGCTTTTATAAACACATGCGACGTGATTGTTGCGAATAGGGTTACTGAGGAGTTACAGGATTGTAGGGATAAAGATATTTTTAGCAAAGATTAAGCTAGTTAGTTAGGAATTGGGAATTCGGAGTGGGGAGTTTTTGAATACCATTGAATTTCTTGTTGGAAAAATTAATTATTGTAATTTTATTAAACGGAATTAGGACTATTATTACAATATCTTTTACCATGAAATTTGAGTTTATATTTTGATTTGGTAGAAGTAAAAAACACAAATACAAAAGTTTTACATCTTTACTTAGATGAGAAGAAAATAATACCACCAGAACATCTAAACAAGCAGATTATCTCATATGGTTTTACAGAGCCTGTACACATATAGAATTTTCCATTACATGTCAAGCAATTATATTTAGTGGTTCGTCGTCATAAAAAGCATTGCTTTGTCAAATAGATAAAAGTTATTGATTGTTTTCATGTGCAAAAATTAACTTATGATTCCTTACAAGAAATTAGGATTAAACATCATGGGAATGCCATAGATAAAGAAATAAATGCAATTGATAATGGTGTTAAAAAGTATAGAATATTTGCCTATACGCTTTGAAAATGGGGATACAATAAAGCAATTACTTGCTCGCAGCAGATATTTACTATTTAAGTCTGCTAATATATGGACTTTAACACAAAAACTGAGAGCTAATATACTTTTTGCTAAATATCCAATTATTAGAGATGCCTATAATGTAACCCATGAACTTATACTGATTATTTGGATCGCTTCATAATTCTTGTTGGTACTATTTTTTTTGTATCAATTCGATTTTCTTAGGAGTAACAACATATTACAAGTGGTATTACGACGACAGTACTTACTTTTCAATAAAATTATGTTGTATCGTCGCTTTAAAATTTGTATTTACACTACTGTCTATTTCGAACGAAGTGAGAAATCTTCCTGACTAGATGATAATCTTTAAACAAGTGAGCTTTTTTAGCCTAATAACCTGAGTTCGATTTAAATTTAGGTTCAGAACACTTATAAATAGTGAGTTTCAAATAAAAACAAATAATAATAGCGAGCTATTTGCATTTGTTTTTGGGAAGAAAATCGCTGTTTATAAGTGGTTAAAAGCGAAGTTTTACATAAAAAACTAATCTTCTGCGTTAAATTTTTCGAGCTAGCTCGCTAGCCCAGCAAAATTTGCCTTGATTATTAGATCTTTATGAAATCTGAACTCCAAATTTTGAATCGAACTCAGGTTAATATATTTAATTTCCTAACTTTCTCCTTGATGAGAAAGTTACAAAGAATCAAGATCAGGTAATGCCTTCAACCCGCCTCACACAAAACAAAAGAACTGTAAGGTAACCTAGTATAAGAAAATAAAATTTGTTCTTCTGTTAAGCTTTGAATCTTACTAAAAAAAGAATTTGATAATAACAGTATTTATTTTCTTATAAACGACATGTCGGCTTACCACAGTTCTATTTATTTTGTATTCACCGCTAGACAGAGTGTGTGAAAATAGTCTTTTTTTAGGAGGGAAGTTGGATGTTTTTCATTATTTAATTTTCTCTTTCATTTTTCTCAGTATGGAGAGTCATATGTTATGCTGTTCGTTTTTTTAATATTATTTAGTTTTCAAACAGTTTTTTAGGCTATTTTCCAGTTGTATTGGGTTATTTGTTCCATTAATTTAGAGAATGAGGCACAGTTCATTAGTCTTTTTACGTTGTAAGCAGTCACGTAAATATCAAACTCTGCTTGAACTTTTTCCTTCCCGGTTAACAGAAAATTGAACTTTCCCATCATCCATTTAATGGTTCCGAAGGGATGCTCAACTATCCCTTTTCTTTCGTCGATCCTTTTTTTAGCATAAGTAGTTTCCAGTTTTTGTTTGTATTTATCTAATTCTTCTTGCCGAACATTTCGTTTATAAGTTCTGCCCGTTTTTGATTTGGAACATTTGTCGCGTATTGGGCAATCTTTATAGTCATAGCATTTGTAAGTATTGTAAATGGTTCCGCCGTGTTTGTGATTTTTTTGCAACAAGAAAAGCTTTTTGCCTTGCGGACAGTTGCAAGTATCGCTTGTTTTGTCATAAGTAAAAAAGAACCCACTACCTTCCTCCTTATCCCGCGGGCTTGTAATAATCGAAACATAACATTGAGTACCTTTTTCTTCTATATCTAATATCTGTGTTGTATTATAATAACCTTTGTCGGCAACAACTTCTTCTATCTGTTCGCCGATTTCTTCTTCTGCCTTGATAACGCAATTTTCCAGTTGTTGCTGGTCGTTGGCCTCTGTCG